>Ga0115567_10000008_pt1 | contig 284819 bp, 217 predicted proteins | sample COGITO_mtgs_1204_2_FD_88679 | JGI IMG/M metagenome (GOLD analysis project Ga0115567, IMG submission 88679) | Pelagic marine microbial communities from North Sea - COGITO_mtgs_120412 | ecosystem: Environmental > Aquatic > Marine > Epipelagic | place: Germany:Helgoland, sampling site...
GTACCTTTAAATTCTTCGTAAATAACTTCATCCATTTTAGAGCCGGTATCAATCAATGCTGTGGCAATAATGGTTAAGCTGCCGCCTTCTTCAATGTTACGTGCAGCACCAAAAAAACGTTTAGGTTTGTGTAATGCGTTGGCATCTACACCACCGGTTAATACTTTCCCTGATGAAGGTATTACTGTGTTGTATGCTCTTGCTAAACGAGTAATAGAGTCGAGTAAAATCACTACGTCTTTTTTGTGTTCAACTAAACGTTTAGCTTTTTCGATAACCATTTCCGCTACTTGTACGTGGCGGCTGGCAGGTTCGTCAAAGGTAGACGCTATGACTTCACCGCGCACCAAACGCTGCATTTCGGTGACTTCTTCTGGGCGCTCATCAATCAACAACACCATCAATAAACATTCTGGATGATTAGCCGCAATCGATTGGGCTATATTTTGTAGCAGTAAGGTTTTACCCGCTTTGGGCGGCGCCACTATTAAACCACGTTGGCCACGGCCAATGGGAGAGGCTAAATCTAAAACCCGTGCAGTGATGTCTTCACTACTACCATTACCACGCTCCATGATTAATCGTTCGTTAGCGTGTAAGGGGGTTAAGTTTTCAAATAATATTTTATTACGTGCATTTTCAGGGCGGTCGTAATTTACTTCGCTGATTTTTAATAATGCGAAGTAACGTTCGGTATCTTTAGGCGGTCTTATTTTACCAGCAATAGTATCACCAGTACGCAAGTTAAAGCGCCTGATCTGACTAGGTGAGACATAGATATCGTCTGGCCCTGCTAAGTATGAAGAGTCGTTGGAACGCAAGAATCCAAAACCGTCTTGAAGAATTTCCAGCACGCCATTACCAAAAATATCTTCACCGCTTTTAGCGTGAGATTTAAGGATAGAAAAAATAATGTCTTGTTTACGAGCGCGAGCCATGTTTTCTAGCTTCATTTCTTCGGCTAGGCTAACCAGTTCACTGATCGGTTTGTTCTTGAGTTCCGTTAGGTTCATAATTGGTGGGTCTTTATGCTAGAAGCTTGTTTTTAAAGCCAGTTTGATTGAGTGATTCAAAGGTTTTTACTTATTTACATCTCTGATTTGAGCGAAGTATAGGGGTGTTCAGGTATGAACAACTTAAAAGTTAGCATCAAATAATTCCTGCGTCCAGTGAATTGTCTGCTTGTTAGCTATCTTAACACCATTACACACCGCTCTTTGTAAGTATCAGTGCAAGTATCGAGGAATAACAGAAAAGCTGAATAACAATTTATTGACAATAAAAATGGGCGCTGCAAGCATGTTCAAGGTATTTGCACCTACAAAAAAGCTCAGCAAGTGCTGAGCTTATATATTTTATTTTGTTCTTAGTAAAACCTGCACTAAAGACTAGATGTTTTCGTTCAAAAACTCTAATAATTGGGCTTTTGACAATGCGCCTACTTTAGTTGCCGCTACATTACCGCCTTTAAATAACAATAATGTAGGTATGCCTCTTATGCCATACTTAGGCGGCGTTTCGTTATTTTCATCGACATTCAGCTTACCAACTGTTACTTTGCCGTCGAATTCGTCAGCCACTTCATGCAGTATTGGTGCGATCATTTTACATGGACCACACCATTCTGCCCAAAAATCAACTAACACAGGACCAGCAGCATTGATAACATCGGCCTCGAAACTATCATCAGATAACTGGATAATTTTGTCGCTCATTCTTTTCTCCGTAATTTTTTCTCTGGCTGACATGACTCAGCGCGGTTATGATTGTTATATAGAAACTGGTTTTTAATGCAAGCAATGATAAGCTATAAGCTATGCCAACTACACATTTAACCGATACAAAATTTTCAGACTTACCTATTAATCCAAAGGTTGTAGAGGCGCTAACTGCGGCCAATTTCAGCCTTTGCACACCCATTCAAGCGTTGAGTTTACCACCGTTACTTGAAGGCCATGATCTTGCCGGTCAAGCGCAAACAGGTACAGGTAAAACCATTGCATTTTTGGTTGCCACTTTCCATTATTTGTTGACTAACCCTCAAGACTCAAAACGTCAGCCTAGGGCAATCATCATGGCGCCTACCCGTGAGCTAGCGGTGCAAATTTTTAACGATGCGGAATTACTTAGCCAACACACAGGATTAACCCTTGGTTTAATTTATGGGGGCGAGGGTTATCAAAGTCAACGGGAAAAATTGCAAGGCGGTGTAGATATTATTATCGGCACCACTGGTCGTATCATTGATTACTACAAACAAAATATCTTTTCATTAGCCGCAATTCAAGTGGCGGTTTTAGATGAAGCCGATCGCATGTTTGATCTTGGCTTTATTAAAGATATACGTTATTTGTTTAATAGAATGCCAAAACCGGCCGAACGTTTAAGTATGCTGTTTTCAGCTACCTTGTCTTACCGCGTTCAAGAGTTGGCCTACGACCATATGGACAATCCTACTCATGTACAGATTGAGCCAGAAAGAAAAACAGCAGAACGGGTAAAAGAAGAACTGTTTTATCCATCAGACGAAGATAAACCTTACCTACTACTTACCTTAATGGAAGAAGAATGGCCCGATAAAGCTATAGTGTTTGCCAACACTAAACACGGCTGTGAAAGAATATCTGATTGGTTAGAAGCTGATGATCATAGAGTGGGTTTGTTAAGCGGTGATGTGCCTCAAAATAAACGCTTAAAAATACTGGAAAACTTTACCAGTGGTGTGCTCGATGTATTAGTAGCCACAGATGTTGCTGCTCGTGGTTTGCATATTCCTATGGTCAGCCATGTGTTTAACTACGATTTGCCGGACGATGCAGAAGATTATGTGCATCGCATTGGTAGAACAGGTCGTGCCGGTGAAAGCGGTAGTTCAATAAGTTTTGCTTGTGAGAAGTACGCCCTGAATTTACCGGCAATTGAAGAATATGTACAACACTCTATTCCAGTAACAGACTACAACCCAAACGATTTAATGCGTGATGTTACTATACCTAAGCCGCGTTTTAAAAAGCGCATGCAAAGTGGTAAAAGTCACCAAAAACGTCCTTCAGGTCCTCGCCCTAATCGAAATAGATGAATAATAACACCGAAGTCATTGCTCCTTTCTCACAGCCTGAGCAGCTGTATGCCGCTGTTGATTTAGGCTCCAATAGTTTCCATATGGTCATTGTGCGGGTGGTGGCGGGCAGTGTGCATATCATTGGCAAGGTGAAACAAAAAGTACGTCTTGCCGCTGGGCTAGATGAAAATATGGTGCTTGATGAACTCAGCCTTGAGAGAGGTTGGAAGTGCCTTGAAACCTTCGCTGAACGTTTGCAGGATATCCCTCTTTCAAATATTAAAATTGTTGGTACTGCCACATTACGCTTGGCCGCCAATGCTGACGTATTTATAAAAAAAGCCGAGGAAATACTCAAACACAAATTAAATGTGATTGATGGCGTAGAAGAAGCCAGACAAATTTATTTGGGGGTGGCCTACACCTCTGCTAATCAAGGCAACTCTCTAGTCATTGATATTGGCGGCGCAAGTACAGAAGTGATAGTCGGCAATGATATGACTCCAATCCATTTAGTTAGCATGAATATGGGGTGTGTCACTTTCAAAGAACGCTTTTTCGCTGATGGCACTACTTCTGAGCAAAATTTTGAACAGGCAATTAAAGAAGCAAAATCTTTATTAGCACCTGTAATAGATGACTTTATCAGTTTTGACTGGCAGCAATGTTTAGGCGCCTCGGGTACACCCCAAGCCATTACTGAAATTTTGGTGACCCAAGGTATCAGCGACGCTATCCGCATCGACTATCTACATAACCTAAAGCAGCAATGTATTGATTGTGTGACCATAGATCTATTACAGATAGAGGGGTTAACTGAATCCAGGCGCGCGATATTTCCTAGCGGTTTGGCTATTCTGATTGCCCTGTTTGAACAGTTAAATATCCAAGAAATGCAGATATCAGGTGGCGCACTGCGCGAAGGTCTTATCTACGGCATGTTAGATAACATGCAGCAAAATGATCGTAGGTTGCAAACACTTGAGCAATGTATTGAGCATTTCCACATAGAGCCACAACACGCTAATCGCGTTAAAGGCATTGCTCTTAGTTTATTTAAACAAGTACAAAGCCAAATACAGTTAGGTAAGGTAGATTGCGACGCAATATTAATGGCCTCTGCGATGTTGCATGAGATTGGCTTACACATTGAATACAAATTACATCATCAACATGGTGCATACATACTTAGCCACTTGCCTATGGTGGGTTATACCCAACAACAGCGGGCAGGCATCAAAACCTTAGTAGAATGTCACAGGCAGGAAATAAAACTCGGTTTGTTTGACGCCTTTCATCCAGAGGTACGCCAAGCGCTTTTGGTATTAGTTAGAGTGTTACGTTTATCTTGCTTACTTTCAATCCGCCGCAAAGATAATTTACTTGCAGATTTCGTTTTAAATATTTCAGGTGAAAAGTGGGCGCTTACTTTTCCTAAAGGCTGGCTTAAGTCGCACCCTTTGATAGATGCAGAACTAGCCAATGAAAAATGGCAACAGCATAGAGTAGGCTGGATATTGGAGTGTTTTTAAAGTATTGCCTATAGATTGAAATTTACCGAAATAGGCAAAACGCTTAAGGTGTTGTTGTCCAAATCCGATTTAAAACCCTAGCCTCGTCTCAAAAGTACCGCCGCCTGCTTTGCAAAATAAGTCAAAATTCCATCTGCACCAGCACGTTTAAAGGCTATTAATGATTCTAATATCACTTCATCTTCTTTTAACCAACCATTGGCAAACGCGGCTTTGTGCATGGCGTATTCGCCGCTGACCTGGTAGGCAAAAGTAGGCACTTTGAATTCGTCTTTGCAGCGCCTGACTATATCTAAGTAAGGCATGCCGGGTTTGACCATCACCATGTCGGCGCCTTCTTGTAAATCCAATGCGATTTCGCGCATGGCTTCGTCTGAATTTGCGGGGTCCATTTGATAGTTCTTTTTATTACCCCCTTTAATATTGCCTGCTGAGCCGACTGCGTCTCTGAAAGGCCCATAATAGCTAGAGGCGTATTTAGCTGAATAAGCCATGATGCAAGTATTGATAAAACCATGGCTTTCCAGAGCTTGGCGTAGTGCGCCCACTCTGCCATCCATCATATCCGATGGCGCGACTATATCTGCACCGGCTTCGGCGTGTGATAGGGCTTGTTTAACTAATACCTCAATGGTTGCATCGTTTAACACATATCCGTGTTGGTCAATCAGGCCATCTTGGCCGTGGGAGGTAAAAGGGTCAAGGGCGACGTCTGTAATAACCGCCATGTCAGGTATAGCTTGTTTGATAGCTCGTACTGCTTTTTGCGCTAAACCGTCGGGATTAAACGCTTCGCTGGCGCACAATGACTTGGCATGAATTGGTGTCACGGGGAAGAGGGCAATAGCCGGGATGCCAAGATCCACAAGCTCATGAGCTTCTTTGACTAACAAGTCAATGGATAAGCGCTCAACCCCCGGCATGGATGATACGGCTTCTTTTTGATTGACGCCCTCTAACACAAACATGGGGTAGATTAAGTCACTAACAGTCAGTTGGTTTTCTGCCACCAATCTGCGAGTAAAATCTTGTTTACGCAGTCTGCGCATACGAGTATTGGGGAATTGTCCGGTCATGATTTATCCTGCTGTTGAATGGCATCTAAATGACTGCCTTGCACATTATTGCGCCCCGCATTTTTGGCTGCGTAAAGTTGTTTGTCGGCCAAGGCGAGAATAATGTCTTCGGGTTGGTTCAAGTCAGCTATTGCAGTACCGATACCGGCGCTAATAGTAATATTTACTGAGACATTTTCGGCTTGTATGGTGGTCTTTTCTATTTCAGCTCTAAGGTTTTCTACCAACACCAAAGCGCCTTCTAAATCGGTGCTAGGTAGAATTAGGGCAAACTCCTCGCCACCGTAGCGGCAAACATCGTCACTGGGTCTTTTAAGCGCTTTCTCGAGTGTTTGGGCGACTGCTTTAATACATTCGTCGCCGACTAAATGTCCGTGTTGGTCATTCACGCTTTTGAAATGATCAATATCCATCATCACTACCGATAATTGGGTTTGTTCACGTCGGCTTCTGCGTACTTCGGCTTGATATTTTTTATCAAAATAACTGCGGTTGCGTATCCCTGTTAAGGCATCTAAGGTGTTTTTTTCTTGTAGTTCACGGTTAGTTTCAGAAAGCTCTCTAAGGGCAACCTCTAGCTCTAAGGTTCGCTCTTGTACTTTGTACTCCAGATCTTCTGTAGCGTTTTCTTGTAATGCCAACATGTTTTTTTGTGCTTGCTGAGCTTGACGTTCTTGGTGCAACAGTTCTGCTTGAGTATCCTGCAATGTTTGGCGTTGTTGATCATGACTAATAGCTAGGATCAGGGCCAAAAGCAGCGTTTCTATGCCCGCACCTAACATTAATAAATAGTACGAAGGTAAATCGAAACTAATTATGTTGAGTGCGTCCAAACTTACCACAAATCCTCCAACAATCAGTAACGCCCATGCCAATGTATAATATCCAGCGATAGCCAGACCTTTTACCCACAACCAAACTGCCACACCTAAAATAATGACCCCACTGGCGCATAACATCAGTAAAAAAACCTTGATGAAAACCTGTAGTGGAATAAAAAAACTAATAACTAAGCCTAATAGAAAGGCAAAAGCTGTCACTTTAAGAAGTTTACTTAGCCTTATATTGTAGGCTTCGACATTGAGCAGTAAATCACAAAATATTATCGATAAACACAGGGTTAAATTAGCAAAAATAACCACTAAATGTTGTTGTAACCAAGGTGAATTAGGCCAAATGTAACGATAACCTATGCCTTGTAACGCTGAAAAAGTTAACGCCAAAAAAATAACATAGCCGGCGTACACCAAAAAAGTAGGCGAGCGGGTAGTGATGAAAAAGAATAGGTTACTTAACCCCATTGCCAGCATCAGTCCAAAAAATCCCCCCATGATCAAACTATTTTTACTGCTAAATTCTAAGTAGTCTTGTTGTTGCCAAATATTTAACGGTAGACGCATCATGCCTGTAGAATAAGCGCTGATATAAACTTCTAGAGGTTGCGCATTTGTAGGCACTGGGAATAGAAATTTCTCATGAACAACAGCACGTTGTTCGAAGGGTAAAGTATCGCCAGCCATGTATTTTTCTAGCACTTTGTTATCTTGCACAAACCAAAGGTTAACGCTGTCTAATAGCGCATAATCAATTTCCAATAACCAAGTTTGGGTTGGGTCAATATTGTTCAGGGTAAACCTAAACCAATGTAATTCATTAGACATGCCTAATGACCTTAAGTCTTGGTCATGGCGTTGCCAATTATCGTTGGAGGTACTTAAAATATTAACAATCGAATACTGTTTTTGAGTATCAACCAGTTGTTCAACGTTTTGTACCACGCTGTGGTTTGGGCGCATTGGGTTAAAAAAACCAGTGGTCGCAAAAATAACCGCTGCACAAAAAATGCTAATAATTAACAGTAGCCAGTTTTTGCTCAAGATCACCTTAAATGGATTATTCGCCATGATGCGCGCTGCTACTTGAAATATTAAACAATGCCTGTGTATTTTCTTGGCTCGCTAGCTGCAAGGTTTTGATGTCGGTTGCCATTAAATAAGCAACTTCTGCTGCCACAAAAGGCAGATACGCGGGTTCGTTATTGCCATTGTCTACTTTACGGTTATTGGCCAGCCCTTTGGGGCGTAAATAGGGAGCGTCGGTTTCTAACAAAATACGATTGATTGGTAGTGATTTAATCGCGTCCCGCAGTGCTTCGCCGCGTTTAAGATCACACACCCAGCCGGTTATTCCGATATATAAGTCCAAATCTAAGTAACGCTCCATCTGCTCTATATTGCCGGTGAAACAATGTACTACGCCACCTTTTAGTGCTTTGCGGTATTTTTTTAGTAATTCAATTTGCGCTTCGAAAGCATCACGCTCATGTAAAAATACCGGTAAACCCAATTCACTGGCTAATTTAAGCTGTTGTTCAAATGCGAACAACTGTTCATCGGGTGTGGATAAATTTCGGTTGAAATCTAAACCACATTCGCCTATGGCCACCACATGATTAGACTGGGCTAAGGCTTTTAAATTATTGATTGTTTCAACGTTAAACTGGCTGGCGTCGTGGGGATGCACACCCACAGTAGTCGATAAATGATTGGGGTATTGTTGTGCTAAATGTATCGTTTGTTGGCTTTTCTTTAAACTAGTGCCGGTAATAATAATTTGCTTAACATCAGCGGCTAAAGCGCGTTCAAATACTGGCTCAAAAGATAAACGTTTGTCAGTAAAGTTGACGCCAATATCACACCAAGACATGCATTTACCTCATTCGCTTATGACTGGTGGGTTTTGCGACTTTCAACTTAGTCATTTCAAAATCGCCACAATAGCTTTTTTATGTAGCTCAAGGGGTTTCCTGCTGCTCTTGATCTGCTTTTTTGCGAGAATAAATACTGCCTACGACTATGCCAAACTCATATAATATCCACATAGGTATGGCAAGTAAGGTCTGAGAAATGATATCTGGAGGGGTAAGTAACATACCCACTACAAACACCCCTACAATCACATATGGGCGTTTTGCTCTTAGCGCTTCTGGGGTGGTGATACCTGTCCAACACATCAACACGACTGCCACTGGGATTTCAAACGCCAAACCAAAGGCGAAAAATATCTTAAGCACAAAATTAAGATAACTACTGATGTCGGTATTGATCACCACGCCTTCGGGCGCCACGCTAGAAAAGAACGCAAAAGCCAACGGAAAAACCACATAGTAGGCAAAGGCCATGCCTAAATAAAATAACAGTGTGCTGGAAAACAGCAGGGGAGCGACTAGGCGTTTTTCATTTTTATACAGCCCGGGCGCCACAAATCCCCATATTTGATAAAGCACCACAGGAATAGCTATAAAAAATGACAACACCATAGTCAGTTTAAAAGGTGCAAAGAATGGCGAAGCGACATCAGTGGCTATCATTTGTGCGTCTTCTGGCAGCGTGTCTAATAAGGGGGTTGCTAACCAGTGGTATAAGTCTTGGGCAAAATAAACCAAACATAGAAACACCACAAACACACTGATAAATGCTTTTAATACACGGCCTCTAAGCTCAATTAAATGAGCAATTAAACTATTTGCTTCAGCCATATCAATTAACCCGTATTCGAGATAAGCAACGCCTGTAAGCACAACTATTTACGCCCCAATCTTCGTTGCTCACCATGAGTTTAGAATGACTAAACAACATAGTGAGGGCCTTGATATGAGCATAAATAGCAGCGCTTACCCTAGCCCAAATATGGCCAGTGATATTTGCTGTGTATATCCCACTAATATTTATATTCATTATATAGTACTTCGACATTTCTTATCCCGAACTTGGATTAACTACTCTTTAGAATAAGGTTTTTGAACGGATTTGGCGGCATCGCGAAGCTCATCCACAGATTTTTGTAACTCTGGGGACAGATTTTCTAGGTTTTGTTGTTCGGCTTTTTTCAAATTTTCATGCAACTCATGAATTTTGAATTGTTGTTCGACTTCTTCTCGAAAGCCATTAGCCATGCCTTTAATGCTGCGCACCGTTTTCATAGTTGAGCGAATAGCGCCGGGTAACCTTTCAGGTCCCAACACCACTAAGCCTACTACAGCAATAATTAACAGTTCAAAAAAGCCGATATCAAACATTAACTAGACTCTTTTTTTTCACTTTTGGTTTGTTGCATGGCATTTTCTGCCTTCTGAGCATCATCTGCCGACTTATCTTCGACTTTTTCTTTGGCAACAAAATCGGCATCCTTTTCTTTATCGTCATCGCTCATGGCTTTCTTAAAACCTTTCATCGCTGAGCCTAAATCTCCACCAAGGCCACGTAGTTTTTTAGTGCCAAAAAGCAATACTACGATAACCAAAATAATCAACAACTGCATGGGGCTAATACCAAACATAAAATATTCCTTAAGACTGTATAATTTTCATTATACGTAGCTTATTTAAAAGGTCACTGGATTTGATAAGCTAATCTAGATTGTTTCATTTAAATACCAATTATAAGGATGAATTGGTATGCGCTACTAATTGAGTTAATCTTAGCAATGTTAACGTCCATTGCTTGCCTCTCAATGTTAAGGATAAGTGTGAAAAAAGCTCGTTTATTATTCATTGTTTATATAACCCTTATAACAAATCTCAATGCACAAGACGCCGAACAAGAGTCAGAACAAAAGGTAGAGCAAAAGATCGAGCAAGAGTCCGAGCAAGAATACCCATGGTTAGATGACATGCACGAAAGTATTGCTACGTCGGTCAACTCAAGCGCTTTATGGTTCGATGATTTTTTTGCCCTAAAAGAATTTGATAGTCGAGAAGAAGCCTACGGTGAAGCACGAATTCGATTGGGCTGGGAACCAAGAAGTCGTCATATCAATGAGTTTGAAACACGTATTAAAATCAGAGTGAAATTACCAAACTTAAAAAATCGCGCCGATTTGGTTTTATCAGATTATGACGATGATCGGCCAGATAATGACTTCAGATCATCAGAGAGCAATAGTTTTACTGACCAAAATCGATTTAGCCTAGCACTGCGCTGGCGCAGTAATCCTGAAAGTGGACTATCACACCGTATCGGGGCAGGGCGTCGATTGCAGGTTTTTGCTAAAAGCCGGTATCGCAACTCACACACTTTGACCGATAAAGCGATTTTGCGCTGGGAAACCGCTGCTTATTTATATAGTAGAGACGGTCTAGGAGCGGATTTTTCTTGGCAATTAGGTTACAACGCCACTAAAAATTCATTATATCGATGGAATAATAATTTTTATTACCGAGATAAAACTAACGATTGGTTTTGGCAACATAGTGTCCAAAAATTGACTCAGTTTAATGAAAAAAATGCCTTGATAGCGGGAATTTATATTGAGGGACTGAGTAGGCCAAATTATCGTTTAGAGGAATATCTCGTCAGCCTAAGGTGGCGTAAAAACACCATGCGTAAATGGCTATTTTATGAAATAGAACCCTTTATTTTGTGGCGGCGTGATGAAGACTTCGCTGCTTCTTACGGTATCGCTTTGCGGCTTGAGGGCTATTTTGGCGATACATAAGGTTATTTTATACGCCACGCTCCAAGCCAACTGATAACACCTAGGGTAGTGCAGGCCGCACTTGGTAACCAATGGGTTTGATAAATAGGTAATAACGCAGCAGTAATAAAAAAAGTGGCGCCAATTATGACTAATTGAGAGTTACGATGTTGTTTTTGTAGTTGTTGTTGATGTAACTCAAATTGAATTTTTTGTTGTTCGGGCAATTTTTTAACTTGTTTTAGCGTGTCAAAAATCAAGTCTGGAATTTCAGGTAATTTTTCAGACCAATAGGGTAGGTTAGTCGAAATTTTCTGGTACATGGCTTTGAGACCAATTTGTTCTTTCATCCAATTCTCTAAAAAGGGTTTAGCGGTTTTCCACAAATCAAGTTGTGGATATAAAGTACGGCCTAAGCCTTCAATATAAAGTAACGTTTTTTGTAGCAAGACTAATTGTGGTTGGATCACCATGTTAAAACGTCTAGCGGTATTGAATAGTTGCAGCAACACGTTACTGAATTCAATTTCGGCTAAAGGTTTTTGAAAGATGGGTTCACACACTTTGCGAATAGATGCTTCAAAATCGTCGATATCGGTATCCGCTGGCACCCATCCCGAGTCCACATGTAATTCCGCCACTTTGCGATAATTACGATTAAAAAAAGCGATAAAGTTTTCGGCCAAATAGCGTTTGTCTTCGCTATTTAGGGTGCCAACTATGCCAAAATCTATGGTGATATACTGAGGATCATCTGGGTTCGCCCTAGATACAAATATGTTGCCAGGATGCATGTCTGCATGGAAAAAACTATCCCGAAAAACCTGAGTGAAAAACACTTCTACGCCACGTTCAGCCAGCCTTTTCATATTGGTGTTGCGGGCAACTAATTGTTCCACATCAGATATAGGCGTGCCGTAAATCCGTTCCATTACCATCACGTTTTTATGACTATAGTCACTATAGATGGTGGGTACATACAGTGCCGTAGAGTTTTCAAAATTACGCTTAAACTGAATGCCGTTCGCAGCTTCGTGAGTTAGGTCCAATTCATCAATAATGGTGCGTTCGTATTCTTTAACCACCTCAACTGGGCGTAGCCGTTTGCCATCGGGCAACAGCTTTTGTAACGCTGCGGCGACGGTACGCATCAGTTCAATATCAGATTGAATGGTTTGTTTAATATTCGGGCGAATGACTTTTACAATCACATCTTGGTTACTGTCTTTTAACTTTGCGGCATGCACTTGAGCAATAGACGCAGAGGCCAAGGGTTTAGTTTCAAATTCACTGAACAGCTCACTGAGTTCGGTTAAACCTAATGCCTGACGTATAATGTGTTTGGCTAACTCAGGGTCAAATGGTGCAACTTGGTCTTGCAAAATCGACAGTTCGAACGCCACATCTGGCGGCAGCAAATCTTTGCGCGTAGACAACATTTGACCAAACTTGATGAATACGGGGCCTAAGGTTTCTAAGGCTAACCTGATACGAGTGCCTTGGGATTTATTGGGGTGTTTGTTACGCAGCCAAAAAAAGCTAAATCGGCCCAATTTTGCATACCAAGGTAGCCATTTACTGGGAATAAGCTCATCTAAACCGTGTTGCAACATCACCTTGTTAATTTGGTAAAAACGTAGAATTCTCACGTTAGTTATTTGATCCTGTATCGACTTTGTTGCTTTGCTCCAACAAAGCGACTCTGGCAGTTAAGCGTTCTGTGGCGCCCCGAACGTCACTTACACCTTGGCTAAATTCAAGCATTTCCCTGGGTTTTACAGCAATTGAATCACTTTGGGTTAAACGTTCCCCAAGCTCACTCGCGCCTTGTTGTAGTTGAGTTTTAGCAGTATCGAACAAGGCTCTCATGGTAGTAAACGTTTGGTGTGCTATGACATCACCGGTGTACCCAGAGAGCTGTTCTTCCCAGTCAATATCCAACTCTTTAAGTAATGCACTGAAGGTTTGTGCTACATAAATATCACCGATCAGATTGAGCTGTTTTTGTTGGATAAGTTGGGTGAGTTGACTGCTATCTTTAAGCTTAGGTAAGGTCTCTAAATTTAACTCAATCAGACAATCTACGGGTTCAGAAGTAGAAGCTAAATCTTTGTCTGCGGCAATAACAGTGCGCACATCAATTTGCTCAGAAAAAGTAAATAATAAAGGCCAAGGCAGTTCCTTAACCGTCACCTGCAAGGATTTACCCGAAAGCTTTTTCAAACGTTCTTGGCTATCATCGTCAAGCTTGAGCAATTGATTCATTGCCAACTCAACCCCAGAGGTTACTAATTGGGCTAAGGGCATACTAAAACTTAAAACCTCTATGCAGCGCAACTATGCCGCCGGTTAAATTTTGATAAGTGGTTTGCTCAAACCCAGCAGTATCCATCATAGTTTTCAGTACTTCTTGCTCTGGGTGCATACGAATAGATTCGGCCAAATATTGGTAGCTGTCTGCGTCATTTGCGACAAGTTGGCCAATTTTTGGTAACAAATGGAATGAATACATATCGTACGCTTTGTTCAACATCTCGTTGCCTGGTTTAGAAAATTCCAAAACCAACAATCGACCACCAGGCTTTAACACCCGGTACATTGAAGCCAAAGCTCGGTCTTTGTCGGTAACGTTTCTAAGTCCAAAAGCAATGGTAATAATGTCAAAACTGTTGTCAGGAAAGGGTAAGGCTTCGGCATTGGCTTGCACATATTCCACGTTGCCCACTATGCCTTTATCACGCAGTTTGTCGCGGCCTACTTTAAGCATGGCATCATTGATATCGGCCAATATCACCTGACCTGATTCACCCACAATACGTGAAAATTTAGCGGTTAAATCACCTGTGCCACCGGCCAAATCCAATACTTTGTGTCCAGCTCGCGCACCGCTGCAATCTATGGTGTAACGTTTCCATAAACGATGCACACCCAAGGACATTAAGTCATTCATAATGTCGTACTTGGCGGCTACCGACTGAAACACTTCCTTAACCATATTCACTTTTTGGCTAGACTCTACCTGTTTAAAGCCAAAGTGAGTGGTTTGTTCATGTTGTGTAGTGGTTTCAGGTGTTTCAGGCGCGCTCATGTGTGTTCCTTGGATAGCAATTGCCATTAGTTTACCCAATTAAGGCGTGGGCCAACAGTGATGTTTGTAGCTTTTTGAATGTGGTGGTTTGGTTAACAAGGGAATTGAGAGGAAATTAATAGAATAACCTCAGCCGAAAATATTGTAATCGACTGAGGAGAGGAGGTTCTAAAAGTTAAAGTGTGCTAATTATTTTATCTAAACCTTGCTTGGATTTTTTCACTGCTTGCATTGAAGATAGACCATCTGGATATTCTTCTTGTTCTACGACTAACCAACGTGTACCGCCTACTTTAGCTTGTGTTTTAATCAAGGTCGCCCAGTCGTACTGGTCTTCCCCAAGAATTGGGCTTGCCCCTTGAGGGGTTCTATTGTCACCATGATAATGACGTATTTTGAGGTGAGTGGTTAATGTACGTCCAGCGTAACGTTTAACGTATTCAACTGCATTTTCTTCTGCAAAGTTTACCCAACCTACGTCAAGTTGCAGTAATACATTTTGTGGGGTGTTTTTGGCAAGGTAATCCCAGTAGGTTAAGTCCTGATAGGCGTCGAATTCTTTATCGTGATTATGGTAACCAATGAGCATGTCTTTTTTGGCTAGTTTGTTGGATAATTCCGTTAACTCCGCGGCTAAACTCGCCACGCCATCCGCACTCCAAGCTCGACCATCCATAGGGATAATCACCATATCAATGCCGAGTGCTTTTAAAAAGTTGAGCGTGGGTTCTAATTTTTCGTCTCTTAGGCCGTCAAAACCAACGTGGGCTCCACTTGCTTTTAAACCCAAAGAGCTTAAGTACTTCTTTAAACCTTCGGGGTTGTCGGAAAACTCACCGAAATTTCCAGCAAACTCTACACCTTCAAATCCCATGTCTGATAATTGTTGTAATGTGCCTTTAAAATCTTTTTCAAGAGCATCTTTGACTGACCACAATTGCACACTGATAGGAGGGACTTTAATCTGTTCTGTTTCGTTGCTTTGTGAGCCAGAACAAGCCGTTAGTCCTACTAATGTGAAGGCTAAGTAGCAAGACAGTAAAATTCTATTCATTTTTTACACCTTTGGTTAACGTAGTTATATGCTGAGCATGTTTTCACAGTAATTAATGTGACGTTTTTGGTTTTTCATTTTTGTCTTTGAGTGAGCCTAAAAATACAACGACATCTCGTACCTGAGATTGAGTCAGCATGTAGTTCGCTGGTGGCATTCCCGAAGTCGGTCTTTGGATATTTTCTATTTCAGATTTATTGAAAATTTGTAGTTTTTTTGCAAGCCAAACATCTACTTTTAAATCGTCAGGAATAGAAAAACTTTTCATTCTAAGATTTAAGTCGACTTTTTTATCCTCGGCAAACGACGATAAAGGGCTTACCAAAAGGCAAGTGAAAAGGAACGTATTTAAACAACCCATTGTTAAGATTCTGTAAACATAACTTTAACAAGATGGTAGCTAAAAAATCCAATATTGAGTAGTTAGTATTCAGTCACCGATGCAACAAATTCGGCGCTGTTTAATCGAGACTATATTTTAGCATAGTGCTAATGGAGAGATGATAGCAGCGGCAATTCAAAAAGTATTATCTCCGACGCTTTTAGAGATGAGCATACTGAGTTCTTGTAATGAGCGACCACTTTGCTGCTGCAGTTCGTTAAAGCTTTGTTGAATGGCTGTGAGACTACGTTTTGACTGGGCTGAGCCAGAAATAATATTGCGTTTGCTAAAATAACCCACCACATCATTGGTGAGTAAAAAGGTGTCTTTGCCCATTGCTCGCAAACCATATGGGCCAGTGTTACCACCGAGTCTTGCACCATGCTTTTTTAAATAACCCCAAAGACCGATAATATCTTCGCTGGGCCAATCAGCTATAAATTTAGCAAAGCTACCGTGTTCACGAGCGACGGCGTCAATCATAATGGCGTTGTCACGGATAGTTTTAACTTTAGTATAGTTGCGGATAATACTAGGATCGGTGGCTTTTTGTTCAAGCATTTCGTCAGGTATCAGCAGTATTTTTTCGATAGTAAAATCAAAAAATACCCTTTCAAAGTCTGGCCATTTATTTCTTACTACTCGCCACACAAAGCCCGACTGAAATACTTTTTTACTGAATTCGGCTAAAAACCTGTCATCGCCAACCGTGCTCAGTATTGCGTTCGACAAGGGTTTGTCAATTATTGCTGACAAAGCTTGCGGACCGCCTTTGCGTTCACAAGCGCGCTGATAAATAGCGCTAAATTTTTCAAGGTTGGGCATGTGTTTTTACTTTAAAAAATGGTGTCGCAGCATAGCCTTTGAGTTTCAAACCTTGTGGGTGAGAAAACAAAGACCAGCCGCTGGCGATCCAAGCATGACAATAAATTAGGCTGCAATACCACAATGACGAAGCAAGGCGTCAACCTCTGGCTCGCGTCCTCGAAAGGCCACAAACAACTCCATAGGTTCTTTGCTGCCACCCATCTCTAAGATGTTACTTAAAAAATCATGGCCGGTTTGTTGATTAAAAATTCCTTCTTCTTCAAAGCGGCTGAATGCGTCAGATGACAATACTTCTGCCCATTTGTAGCTGTAATAACCCGCAGCATAACCACCGGCAAAAATATGCCCAAAGCTATTTTGAAAACGGTTAAAGCTAGGTGGAATAAGTACCGCCACTTGCTGACGTACTGTGTTTAAAAATTGTTGTACGTTAGTTTGCCCAGCAACAAAGTGTTGGTGCAGGCTAAAATCGAACAAGCTGAATTCTAGCTGCCTAAGCATTTGCATGGCCGATTGGAAGTTTCGTGCGGCCAGCATGTTATCTAATAGGGTTTTAGGCAGTGCTTTTCCAGTTTCAAAGTGTCCTGAAATAAAACTCAAAGCTTCGGGTTGCCAGCACCAATTTTCTAAAAATTGACTGGGTAACTCCACTGCATCCCAAGGCACGCCGTTGATACCCGATACGCCGCCTACGTTAATTTTGGTTAACATGTGATGGATACCATGGCCAAATTCGTGGAACAAAGTAACCACTTCATCATGAGTGAAAAGTGCCGGTTTGTTGCCTACAGGACCATTAAAATTACAGGTTAAATAGGCCACAGGGTATTGCTGGCTGCCATCTAATTTTTGTCTGCGCACTTGGCATTCGTCCATCCAAGCGCCGCCGCGTTTTTTCTCACGGGCATATAAATCTAAATAGAAACTGCCGCGAAGTTCGCCTGTTTGATCATGAATGTCGTAAAAGCGCACATCTTTGTGCCATGTATCAATGTCGTCACGAGCAGTAATGGTCAGGTTATATAGACGTGACACGACTTCAAATAAGCCTTTCACTACTTTATTTTCAGGAAAATAAGGGCGTAATTGTTCATCAGAAATTTTATAGGTTTGTTCTTTCAGTTTTTCACTGAAATACCCATAGTCCCAAGCTTGCAACTTATCTGCTTGATAGTGTTCTTTGGCAAAGGCGGTCAGAGTATCGATATCCTTTTGTGCTTGGGGTTTAGAGCGTTTTGCTAAATCTTGTAAAAAACCGTTCACTTGTTCGCCAGAATTTGCCATTTTACTGGCCAGTGAATAGTCTGCATAATGTTTAAAGCCCAATAGCTGCGCCAATTCTTGACGTAAACTCAAGGTTTCGTTGATGATGTCTGTGTTGTCCCATTTACCTGCACTGGGACCTTGGTCAGACGCCCTTGACGTATACGCGCGATACATTTCTTCGCGTAATTTATCATTGTCAGCGTGGGTCATAATGGGTAAATAACTGGGGATATCTAAGGTAAACAACCAACCTTTTAAATCCTTACTTTCGGCAAGTTGTTTTGCCGCACCCATGGCGGACTCAGGTAAACCCGCTAGTTCAGATTGGTCAGTAATATGTTTTTGCCAGCCCAAAGTAGCGTCCATCACATTATTGCTAAAGGTTGAACCTAAGTCTGACAAGCGACTTTGAATCTCAGCATAACGGGCTTTTTTCTCGTCATCTAAAGCAACGCCTGAAAGTTTGAAGTCACGGATGGCTTGCGTCACCACTTTTTGCTGAGCCTCTGACAAATCCGCAAAGTCATCTTTTGCTTCGATTTGGCAATAAGCGCTATATAAAACCACGTTTTGGCCTACCCAAGTGCCATATTCTGACAAAGCAGGCAGGCAAGCATCATGCGCTTCGCGCAATTCATCGTTGCTAACGACCGAGTTCATGTGAGAAACCGGCGACCATTGTCGGCTTAACTCATCGTCTATCTCTTCGATTGGAGCAATCAGGTTATTCCAGCTAAAATTTTCTTGCTTTAGTAGCGCGGTGATTTTAGTTTTACAGGCTTCAATGGCATTATCGATAGCGGGTTGAATATGCTCAGGTTTAATAGCCGAAAATTGTGGTAGGCCAGATAAATCATTCAGTGGATTGGTCATAAAAGTAGCCTTATTTACTAAGTTACTTAAAGAAATTGGGTTCGATTATGCAAATCTCAAGTGCTAACCGGTCGTTCCAGTATAAATTTTGCCAATGATGTAATTAAACAGGGCTAAACGGGTTCTTTTTACCTGCAAGCAGAGTAAGTATCGATTCGCTAGATTGCATCAATTGAATAATTGCGGTGTTATTTTTGTAAGATAGGCATTATCTTCGACTAAATATTTTTAACTAGGTGGGCTCATGGCAGATTTTGATTATATATGTATTGGTGGTGGCAGTGGTGGTATTGCATCGGCAAATCGCGCGGCTAAACACGGTAAAAAAGTAGCATTGATAGAAGCCAACGCCATTGGCGGCACGTGTGTGAATGTGGGCTGTGTACCAAAAAAGGTGATGTGGTTTGGCGCCCATGTGGCTGAGGCGATTAACTTGTATGCACCTGACTATGGTTTTGATATCACCGTAAATAATTTCAATTGGCAAACATTAGTGGATAGCCGCGAAGCCTATATAAAGCGGATCCACGGCAGTTATGGCATGGGGTTTGAGAAAAATGGTGTGACGCTTATTGAAGGTTTTGCCACTTTTGTGGATAAAAATACTGTGGAAGTCAACGGTAAGCACTACACCGCAGAGCATATTTTGATTGCAACAGGTGGTCGCCCGGTGTTGCCTGATATTCCTGGAGCAGAATTAGGTATTGATTCAGATGGTTTTTTTGAACTAACCGAACAACCTAAACGGGCAGTTGTAGTGGGTGCAGGTTATATCGCCGTTGAGCTTGCTGGAGTGATGCATGCTTTAGGCACAGAAACGCATTTAGTCGTGCGTAAACATTCGCCACTACGCTCCTTTGACACTATGTTGTCAGAAACATTGGTTGAGTTGATGGCGCAAGACGGGCCAAGGTTACATACCCATTCAACGCCAACAAAAATTATTAAAAATGCTGATAAAACCTTAACCATAGAGTTTGAAAACGGTGAGTCAATCGAGACAGACTGTGTGGTTTGGGCAATAGGCCGAGAGCCAGCCAACGATAAAATTGGCCTAGAGAATACCGGTGTGGAGCTAAACGAAGGCGGGTATATTAAAGTCGATAAATTCCAAAACACTAACGTTGCTGGCATTTACGCAGTGGGCGATAACATCGGTTATGTAGAACTCACTCCTGTTGCAGTGAAGTCTGGTCGTTTATTATCCGAACGTTTATTTAATGGTCAAACTGATGCGCACATGGATTATTCATTGATCCCAACAGTGGTATTCAGTCATCCGCCTATTGGTACTATTGGACTGAGTGAAGCACAAGCCATTAAAGAATATGGTCTAGACAATATCACTGTGTATAACTCAAGCTTCGCCGCCATGTACACTGCTGTCACCAAACATCGTCAAATAAATCGTATGAAGTTAATTTGTGCTGGCGAAAACCAAAAAGTAGTAGGTTTGCACGGCATTGGTGCGGGTATGGATGAAATACTCCAAGGCTTTGGCGTAGCCATGAAAATGGGTGCCACTAAAGCCGATTTTGATGCTTGTGTGGCTATTCACCCAACTTCTGCAGAGGAGTTTGTTACCCTCAATTAATGACAAAACTGTGTGCCATGACTTTCTGTGGACTAAAAAACCACCTAAAAATATCCCTAGGGACATTTTTAGGTGGTTTAACCTTGCATACTCTCTAAGGTTTTGCCCTTAGTCTCTTTGACCATCTTTATAACGAAGATCACTGATAACACTGCACACAGTGCATAAAATCCATAAGCACTCGCCAAACCAATGGTGGTTAGCATAATAGGGAATGTCATAGTGATGGCAAAATTGGCCATCCATTGAGCGAACCCAGCCACTGCCAACCCCGAGCCACGGATTTGATTGGGGAACATTTCACCCAGTAATACCCACATTACCGGACCCCAAGATAGGTTAAAGAAAAACACATAAGCATTGGCGGCAATCAAAGCTAAGGTGCCATTTTCACCCAATACTAAATTGCCATTTTGTGCCACATCGGCATTGGCAAATACCCAAACCAGTGTGAGTAAGGTAATACTCATGCCAATTGAGCCCAGTATCAAAAACGGGCGTCTGCCAAGTTTGTCAATCAAACTGATGGTGATGACACAGGCAAGAATACTAACCGCACCCACAATCACATTAATCATCAGTGAGTCTGATTCAGAAAAACCTACGGCTTGCCACAATACCGCGCCGTAATAAAACACTACGTTGATGCCAACTAACTGCTGGAACATCGCCAAGCCAATGCCCACCCAAACTATGGTTCTGACTTTTCCGGCTGATACTAAGTCAGATAGTTTTGGTTGATGATTTGCCGCTGCGATGGATTGTTCAATTTCTCTTAAGGTATGGTTTGCTTGGTTAGCCCCATAAAGTTTGGTGAGTGTGTCTAATGCTTGTTGGCGTTTGCCTTTTATGACTAAGAATCGTGGACTTTCTGGGATGGCAAACAAAGACAGCAAAAAGATAATCGCGGGTAACAGCTCAATCCAAAACATCCAGCGCCAAGTTTGATAGCCAAGCCAAAACACCTCTGTAGAGCCACCCGCTGTTTTGGCGAGTAAATAGTTACTGATAAATGCGCTAAACAGGCCAAAAATAATCGCTATTTGCTGAATGGTGGCAAGTCTGCCGCGCATTCTAGGTGGTGCAATTTCACTGATGTATGCAGGGGCCATCACCGACGCAGCACCCACCGCAAGACCGCCAATGATGCGATAGAAAATAAACTCTGCCGAACTGTCTGCGATACCCGAGCCCCAAGCGCTAAGCACAAAAAATAACGCCGCAATAATCAGTAGACCTTTACGACCCAGCCAATCTGCTAAGGTGCCGGCGGCAAATGCCCCCACTGCACAGCCCAGCAGCATACTGGCAACGTTAAAACCCTGACCAATGGATTCGGATTTAAAGGCTATGGTGAGTCCATCCACTGTGCCGTTTATTACGCCACTATCAAAGCCGAATAGAAATCCGCCAATGGTGGCTACCGTACTAATAACAATAATAAAAACTAGATTTTCTGTTTGAGAATGTTTGTTCATCTTTAAATTTCACTTTATTAGGGTTGGCAAGCAGCCAAGCAAAACTTTACTTAGTTGCGGCTCACTACATATAAATGGGGGGTTAATCGGCTAGAGGCTTTTTACTCAGTCTTATTTCGTTGTTACTGATTTTCTGGAAGACCACATCAAAGTTACTTTCCAAAGCGGCCAATAAGCCACTGATATCTGATGTTTTAAAGAGTCCGGCAATTTGCACGTTTTTGGTATCCTCGTCACCAAAGTCAAATTGGTAGTTGGTATAGCGCGCCACCTCTTGCATAGCGTCAAACAGACTTTCACCTCGAAAAATCAGATTGCCTTGTTGCCAAGCTAAATCGGAGGCGAGTTTGCCTTCATCACTACCAATGATGCTGGAATTGGCTGCTTTTAGCTGGGCTTTTTGCCCCTTGTTGACTGCAAATGATTTAGCAGGTAAATGCACATTTTTTAACTTCAGAGGTGCAATAGTCTGACTGTTGATATCCGACACTAACACCTTGCCATCGGTCACAATCAATTCAACTTCTTGATTGTTAAGTTCAACATTAAAAGCCGTACCTACCGCTTGGATGATATTTGAGCCAGCGTAAACACTTAAGGGTTTTTGCTTGTTGTGGGCAACCACTACATGCATTTCACCCCGTAATAACTCGAATACACGTTGCTTATCGGTATAAGTCACTTTAACCAGGCTGTTGGTATTCAATTTAATTTGCGTTTTATCCTGCAAAAAGAAAGTGGACTGTTCACCAATTTTGGTTTCATATTCACTGTTGAATTGCACGATTTGTGTAACACCTTGCTCCCAGAAAACATCCGCATTGAACCACACTCCCAATGAAATAAGAGATGCAAAAATAACACTCGCGGCCCATGCCAAAACAGGTGTTTTTTTGCTGGTGGTAGGTTGAGGTTTGCGAGGAAATAACTCACTTAGCTGCGACAGCGATCCCATTTTGTCCCATAATTCCACTAACTGCATGAAAGTTTCAACATGAGTAGGCGCAGCCTGTAACCAGGCTTTTAGCTCAGTCACTTCTTGATCTGATAACCCTCTGTCGAGGCGAGTGATCCAAACACTGGCCTCATCTATTGGGTCTTTATTGATGTTAATCCCAACCACCTTACTCATCTTTTTGCCTCTTGAGCCTTGACTGCAGATACGTTTGCCGATTCGGACTGACGGATACTAACATTTGATTGATTGATGCCCAGCATATGCTTGGCACATCGTTTAAAGCCCACGGCAATATGTTTTTCCACCGTGCTCTGACTTAAATTCATTTCTTTGGCTATCTCTTTTTGCGAGTATCCATAGACTTTTTTTAATACAAAAACCCGTCTGCACTGCACCGGTAATTGGCGAACAGCCTCACAAAAATGGGCAAACTCTTCTTTACTGGCGATACTTTCAAAAACTTCATCATGAACCAGCGCTTGAATATCAAAATCACACTCAGTTTCTACTCCATCGGCCAGTCGAGTTTCCGCTTTCTTCAAATGGTCGTACGCCAAGTTCCTTGCCGTTTTCATTAAAAAGGACTTAGGTTGCTCGACGGGATCTCGTTTGTCCATTTGACAAATTCGAACGTAAGTTTCTTGCACTATATCTTCAATTTCTTTAGGCGGCACAATGCGTGACACCATACGTGCCATGCTATCCCTAGCAGCCATAAAAATGGGATGCCAGGACGAATGCGTTGCTATTTTTTTTTGCATTTTTATACGCTAACTCTTTCGGACATTTGATAGCCTCTGGATATACAACGATTGCCAATTAATATTCCGCTAGTTAAATCCTGATTTTCTTTAATCACCTCGTTGTTCTTGGTAGCAAACAACAAAATTAAGTGTAACTTTTTTGTTAATACATGTTAACGTTTTACATCTTTGGATATGTCGCGCTCTCAGAAAAATACGAACATAACGTATTGTTTAATACATGAAATTTAACAACCCACCGAATATACTTAGTCAAAAATTCTCAATTGAAAATATCGTTTTATGGGCGATCCTCTATTTGTTTAGTCAGGTGTTGTGGGCTCAACCTAAGCAAGCCCCTCAAGAATTCAGTATTGATGCAGGCTCAGCGGATGTTTCGTTAATTGAATTTGCCAAGCAAGGCGATCTCACCATTATCTTTCCTTATGAAAAAGTGCAATCTCGTCAATCTAATGCTTTAAAAGGCAGCTTTACCATTGAACAAGGTATTACTAGCTTGCTAAAAGATACAGGGCTAGTGGCTTCCTTTGAAACTGATGGGGTGGTGACTATCAAACGTATTTCTATTCGCGATACGTTGATTGAAGACAAGTCTTTGTTGCAGGAATTAGTGGATTTATTTACCGGTAAAGGTGACAACATTGTCACCTTTCCTGAAGAGCCTGTAAATATTGAGCTTATCGAAGTCCGCGGAATTCGTGGCAGTATGGATTGGGCCTTAGATATCAAACAAGAATCAATAGGTGTGTCCGAGTCTATACAATCGGAAGAAATTGGTAAGTTTCCAGATCTTAATTTAGCCGAATCATTGCAAAGAATAACCGGGGTTTCGATTGACCGTTCTGAAGGTGAAGGGCAATTTGTTACCGTGCGGGGTTTAGGCCCACAATTTAATACCGTTTTAAGTAATGGCCGTAGGTTGGCAACGGATAATCAAGGGCGTGAATTTAGTTTTGACACCATAGCATCAGAACTGGTGACATCGGTGAGTGTCGACAAAACCTTTTCGGCATCACAGCCTTCCGGTGGTATTGGTGCCATCATTAATATCAAAACAGCAAGGCCGATGGCATCAAGGGAGTTTAAGGTAGTCGGTAGCATCAAAGCTACGTTTGATACTAATAGTCAAAAAACGACTCCTCAAGGTACAGTGTTTTTTAGTAACAGTAATGACAAATTGGGATGGTTAGTTTCACTGTCTCAGCAAACACGTAAGGCACGGATTAATGAAGTGCAAACTGACGGCTGGTTGTTAAATACAGACGTGCCAACCGAGCAAATTACTACCACAGCTGAGAATATTTTTGTACCTAGAAACTATGACCAACGGGTGAGATTTGACGAGCGAACTCGCAGTGGTGGTACTTTAGTTTTGCAATACAAAGCAACACCGGATTTGGAAATCAATCTAGACTACTTGCAGTCAGATTTTAATGTAAAAACTGATTCAACATCTTTAGGACATTGGTTTACATCGAGTAATTTGGAAGATGTGGTGACCGATGAGAATGGCACTGCCATTGCGTTCTCTCAGAATGTAGGCCACGCCACAGATTTTCACGCTCGCACATTTGACAGGCCGTCCAGTGTCAATGCCTTGGGTTTGAACACTAGCTTGCAAGTGTCTGAAAAAATGTTGCTGGAATTTGATGTTTCTAGCTCCAAAGCCAGCACCAAAGATAGGGTAGGCGCAGGTAATGCTTTGACATTGATTGGTTACCTAAATAGGTCTGCTTTTTCCATTTCCGAAGGATCTATTCTGCCTTCTATATCTAACTTTCAGTCCGCAAATCCAACCATAGTGGATGCATCAGGAGAGGCATCTGGTGTGTCTGATTATTTAGATCCAAGCAACGGCAAAGCCCATGTCATGTTACGTCGCGGCTGGAATATTGAAGATAAATTTGACCAAATAAAAACCGATATGACACTTTTCGATGGGTTACATTCTAGTGTAGATATTAAGTTTGGCCTGATGTATTCAAAACAATCAAAACGCAACGAACGTTGGGACAATGAAAAAAATGCGGTGCATTGCTCGTTTTGTGGTTATTTCCCAGATCCCGACCTTCCAGATAATTTTCAAACAGTCTTTGACGCCGGTAGTGATTTTATGAGTGGTGTCAGTGGCAGTGAAAATTTGACTAAACGCTGGTTAAGACACGATAGTGAAACCCTGTTTAGTTTTCTGGAGTCTGTTAGCGATGTTAATTTCGATGCAGTGATACGCAATAACTCTTTCACAGTGACTGAAAAAGTCACTTCTGCCTACCTTCAAGCACAACACAGAGCACAATGGCGCGATATTGAGTTTTTTTCTAAATATGGGGTGCGTTATGAAAATACCGATATTGTTGTCACGGGCTTTGAGTCAGACTTGCTAGCTTTGACTATTCTTGATCAAACCGAGTTGGGGCAACTTAATTCTCCAGGTCGGATTATTTCCCATTCTGCGTCTTATGATAATTGGTTGCCTAGCGTGACCATAAAAGCACAATGGCAAGAGAATATTATTGCCAGACTAGGTGTCTCGCGTTCGTTAACACGACCCACCATGGGGCAGTTGTCACCGAGTCTAGTGTTAACCACAACCCGTCAAGGTGGAGATCTACGAGCCAGCTCTGGAAACCCCGCTCTCAAACCATTTGAATCTACCAATTTTGATTTGACGCTAGAGTGGTACTACCAATCCTTGAGTTACTTATCCGCTAGTTATTTCAAAAAGAAGGTCAGCAATTTTATTGTCAGTACAGTGACAAAAATGAGCATAAATGACGTGACTGACCCAAGCACTGGACGGGACTCCCGTGCTCCAGATAGCGGCGATACATTGGCCGAATTTGATTTAACCACACCTACCAATGGCCAAACCGCAACCGTAAGCGGATTCGAGTTTGCGATTCAGCATGACTTTGACAGTGGCTTTGGTGTGGTGGCGAATATGACACTGGTGGATAGTAACGCAAAATTAAACCCCACGGATCTCTCGCAAAAATTTGCCCTAACCGGACTGAGTGACTCACAGAACCTCATTGTTTACTTCGAGAAAGGACCCAATCAAATTAGACTGGCATGGAATCACCGTGAAGGATTTTTGCAATCTTTGGTACAAATACAAGGGCCTGAGCCAACTTACGTGCGTAGTTATCAGCAATTTGATTTAAGTGCGAGTTATGCATTTAATGACAACCTTTCAGTGTTTATCGAAGGGGTAAATATTACTCAAGAGAATGTGCTTAAACATGGACGTTATCGTAATCAATTACTTTTAGCTCAACAGCCTGGCGCTCGCTATTCTGTTGGTTTACGAGGAAACTTTTAATCTATTTGCAGTTGTGATAATTGATACCTATTGCCTCTCACCTATTTGACCTCTTGCTGGAGCCTCGGCCCAGTCTCACTCCAGTCTCACTCCAGTCTAATCCAAAGCCCCAAGTAACTTTTTAGATGAAATTTTCAAATCAACTAGAGGAAAAAAGATTGTCAATCGTCTGCCATGTAGCTCGATGTAAAAAAGTTGTAAACCAAGTTGGCGGCAATTTAACAAGATGTAGCGTTATTGCCTTGCCTCACAAATAAAGCACACATAGGCATATAAAAATGATTAGCAAAACACATAAAATATTTCATAAATCCGTACTCGCCAAAAGCATAGGTTTGATGCTGGGTACAGTGGTTCTGGCTCCGGCCACAGCACAAGAAGTGGATAACACCGAAGTCATTCAAGTGAGCGGCGTGCGCGGCAGCTTGTCGCAGTCAATGGACATTAAACGTCAATCCGCTGGTGTTGTTGACGCTATTTCTGCGGTAGACATGGGTAAGTTTCCTGATACAAACCTAGCTGAATCTTTGCAGCGTATTACCGGTGTTTCCATTAACCGGGTTAACGGTGAAGGTTCAGAGGTCACAGTGCGTGGTTTTGGCGGTAACTTTAACTTAGTGACGCTAAATGGTCGTCAAATGCCAGCCGCTAATGTAGGCAGTATCACGGGTAACCCACAAGATAAAGGCGCAGCAGGTACGAGTCGCTCATTTGATTTTTCAAATCTTGCCTCAGAAGGTGTCAGTGGCATAGAAGTGTATAAAACAGGCCAGGCAGGAATAAGCTCTGGCGGTATTGGTGCAACTATTAATATCAATACATTAAAACCCTTAAATCAGGGCAAAAATAGTAGTTCTGTGGGTGTTAAAGCGGTTAAAGATGAAAGTGGTGATGGTGTTACGCCAGAGTTAAGTGGTGTAACAACGTGGATAAATGAAGAGGCAAACTTTGGTGTTTCATTATTTGGCTCGTTTCAAGAACGTGACTCGGGTAGTCGTCACATGAGTACTGAAGTGTATGAATTGCGTACCTATAATGGTGCCGCGGATTTAGACTCTCTTACCATCCCAGATGCCACTGTGATAAATGAACCTAATATTGGTCAAATAATAGCTATACCCAGTAACATTGGTTTAGGGACTAACCAAGATAATCGTGAACGTACCAATGCTATGTTAACGGTGCAATTTGCACCCATGGAAAATTTAACCTTAACCGCCGATGCCACTTATGCAAAAAATGAGAAAAACTCAACATCACTAATTGATGGGATCTGGTTTGCACGGCAATTCAGTTCTGTTGAATTTGATGGCAACCCTGTGGTGTCTACGCCGGTTAAGTTTTCTGAAACAGGTGGTGCAAATAACGCCGTTATCGGAAAAGATTTCTTTTTTCAAAACTTAGCATTAGCCACAAAAGATGAACTCAAATCTTTTGGTTTTAATGCACAATATAACGCAACTGATAACTTAAGCTTAAGCTTTGATGCCGCATCCTCAGAAGCAACGAGTGGTGGTGCTGGCCCAGATGGGCTTAACGTTATTCGCTTCAATATGGCGGGTGCAACGGCTGGTTGGCAAACGGTTGACTTTACTCAAGGAATTCCTGCAGCAAGCATCTTAGTGGAAGATAGTATCAAAGGTGGTAACGGTAACGGCATTTTTGACAAGCCTGATGTGGGCTCACAGGTCACGCAAACAGACAAATCTAATCAAAAAACCACCGTTGACCAAATTCGTTTTGAAGGTCAATGGATAGGTGATGAGGTGACTGTTGATTTTGGGTTGGGATATCTGTCAACAGAAATGCGCCAAACACGTCAAGCTTCAACTGACGCTTTAGGTGATTGGGGTGTCACTGCACCTGGCGATATTCCAGAAGGTTTGTTCGATATAAGCTGTACCGCTTGTGCCTTTGAAGATTATGACGTATCAGGTGTTGATGGTGCTGATGCTAATTCACCCGGTGGCACAACAATCCCCCTAGGCAGTGTTTCATTTGGTGGTGATCCCCTTGCTCTTTTAAACGCCGTGGGCCCTACTTATGGTGTATCTTTAGCAGACCGTTCGATCAACACAGATGATGATAATACAGTTGAAGAAGAGATTATTTCTGTTTATGCCCAAGCGATTATGGATTATGAGATTGGCGATATGTTTTTAAACATTGTTGCTGGTTTGCGTTATGAACAAACCGATGTGACCTCATCGTCGAATCAATTTTTACCTACCCAAATAATTTGGGAAGCAGATAACGACTTTTTACCCGTGCTAGGTACGTCCATAGAAACTATTTCGGACAAAAACGACTACTCTAACTTTTTACCTAATCTTGATTTAACCCTTGATGTGAATGATGAAATAAAGACTCGTGCTTCTTTTAGTAAAACATTGGCTCGACCTTCTTATGAGAAATTGTTCCAATCGACTTCTATATCACCTCCACCGCGTATCACCTCATTAGGAGGTGTGGCAACAGGTACCTCAGGTAATGCACAATTAGATCCACTTGAATCCACGAACATCGACTTATCTGCCGAGTACTACTACAGCGACTCAAGCATGATTTCTATTGGTTATTACAGAAAAGATGTTAAAAACTTCGTAGGTATTGCCCAAACTCAACAAACATTATTTGGTTTGTTAGATGCCACATCTGGTGCCCCAGGTACTATCTCGGGTGATGCAATAGCAGCATTGACAGCCGGAGGTTATGACATTACCGAAGTGAACATGTTTACCATGTCGGCAGTGTTGCAAAACCCAGCAGACTTTCCTAATGGCGCAGCAGATTTTCAAGATCCTGTGGTTAATCCAAACTTTGAAGGTCAAGTGTTTGCTGATTATGATGTGTTTGCCGAAGCAGGAGATCCATTATTACAATTTCAGGTAACGGGTCCGGTTAACGACAAAAGTGCTGTGATAGACGGCTTTGAGTTTGCGTGGCAACATTTCTTTGGTGAGTCAGGTTTTGGTTTTCAATTGAACTACACCACGGTTGACGGTGACATTGGCTTTGATAATGGTGGCGCAATTAATGTTGATCAATTTGCATTGGAAGGCTTAAGTGATTCGGCTAACGCAGTATTAATTTATGAAAAAGAAGGATTTTCAACGCGTATTGCTTATAACTGGCGAGATGAATTTTTAAGTACCACTAACCGTGGTAAAGGCCCGCGTAACCCAGTGTACGTTTCTGAAACTGAACAAGTTGATATTAATGTTGGTTATCAAGCGACTGAAGCATTATCAGTGAGCTTAGATATCATTAATTTATTGGAAGAAGGTCAGCGTAAGTTTGGTCGTAGTGAAAATAATATTTTCTTTGTTCAAGAGGCGGATAGACGCTTTGTATTAAGTGCCAATTATAGTTTCTAAGCACTTAATATTCCCCCTCGGTCGGGTTCTTTAACCAAGGGGTAATGAAAAGTCAAAAAATTATATTATCAACGAGTGAAACGTTTTATGTTTCACTCGTATTCGTTGCGTCGGCATTTCTGGCAATGCTAGTATGAATAAAAGCGCAATTTTATAAAAACAACCAGTAAAGCGAAACACGCTATGAGTAAGGCAATAGTCTTAAATAATGTTGATCATAAAGATGTAAAGGTTGATACCCGACCTGATCCCAGCCATAACAAACAGGTTAACCGTTGTTTGGTGTACGCCACGGAAATAAGCGAGCTACACAAAGAGTTTCCCTTGGTCTTTTACAAAAACACCGACACAGAGCAGCTACAATTACATGCCATTCTTGGCCTTGAAAAAGACGAAAATCTATTTATTGGAGAGAGCGGCTGGATCAGCCGATTTGTACCAGCACTGCTGGCCAGAGGGCCATTTAGTTTAGGTTATAAAAAGCCCCAAGAAGAAGGCGATCCAGCAGTAGATCCTGTCATCTGCATCGATATGGGCGACCCCCGAGTAAACTCTGAGCAGGGCGAAGATATTTTTCTGCAATTTGGTGGAGAAGCACCCTATCTTGAATATGTCAAAAAAGCCTTACAAACCATAGATAGTGGCATACAGTTTGAGAAAACCCTGTTTACTCTGGTTGAGTCAATGGACTTATTAGAGCCAGTATCGATTCAAATCAAACTGAGCAATGTAGAAGAAATTAATTTTAGTGATTATTATACGATTAACCAACAGAAATTAGCGAAATTGGATGGCGAAAGTCTAAGCAAGCTAAATCAGTATGGGGTGTTGAGTCTGTTGTATTTTGTGCTCTCTTCAATGGGTAACTTTCAACAGCTAATCGCCCTTAAAAATGCAAAATCAGCCATGTTTTAAATCTCTTCACAATGAGGAAGAGCCTGCGTGATAAATAAACAAAACAAAGTAACGGTACTCAAAGGCATAACGCCAGATTCCATTCCATTTGATCAGCTATTTGCACATGATAAACCTGTGCTTTTAAAAGGACTGGTGCAAGACTGGTCTTTAGTCAAAGCGGGGCAACAATCACCTAATAATGTAATGGAACAACTAGAATCGGATTATAGTCAACGCCCGATGTTAGTTTACAAAGGCTCTCCAGAAATAAAAGCACGCTTTGGTTATGACAAATCTTGTACTGGTTTTAACTATTCTAGTGAGCGAAGCACTATTCCTGAAGTGTTTAATTTCATTCGCAGTCAATTGACTCAGGAGCAACATGATTATCTGTATATCAACTCACTTAGGTTTGACGAAGGTTTTCCCAAACTGAGTGCAAGCCATAGTCTGGCTTTTGAACATGCCGAATTTGATAATAATCAGCCGGTTGCTAAAATTTGGTTAGGCACTGAATCTGTTGCCGCCGCTCATTTTGACCAACCTAAAAACATTGCCTGTTGCGTGGTGGGTAAACGACGATTTACGCTGTTTGCTCCTGATCAAGTGGAAAATCTATACCCCGGACCATTAACCCCAACACCAGGCGGACAAGTGGTCACCCTGACAGATCTCAGTAAACCAGATTTCACCCGTTTTCCTCGCTTAAAAACTGCCCTTGAAAATGCTTATGTGGTCGATCTTGAACCCGGGGACGGCTTATATTATCCCAATATGTGGTGGCACGAAGTTGAGGCGTTTGATCGCTTCAATGCCATGGTGAATTTTTGGTGGATGAGTGCGCCACCTTATTTGGGTAATCCAATGGATGTGTTAATGCATGCCATGATGAGTGTAAGAGACAGACCACCTGAAGAAAAAGAGGCGTGGAAAGCATTATTCGACTACTACATTTTTGCTGATCCTGAACAAGCTAGGGCACATTTACCGCCCCAGAGCCATGGGGCATTTGCCACTATGGACGATAATTTAAGCCGGCGCCTGCGGGCAATGTTACGCAACAATCTAAATCGCTGAGACTAAGAGACCCAATATCAATATGTATACAAAAACCAAAGTTGTAGTTGCAGGAGGTGGAACAGCTGGTTGGCTGACGGCATTTAGCCTGATAACTCGTCTTGGTAAACTGCTGGATATCACCCTAGTCGAGTCTGACCAGATTGGAACGGTAGGAGTGGGTGAAGCCACCATTCCTACTATGCGTGCTTTTCATAGTTTAATTGGTATAGATGAAAAAGAGTTTATGGCCGCCACCCAAGCGACTTTTAAATTGGGGATCCAGTTTGATAATTGGGGTCAGCAGGGCGACAGCTATTTCCATTCTTTTGGCGAAATTGGCCAACGTTCTTGGATGGCTGAGTTTCACGAATTCTGGATGGAAGCCAAAGCCCAAGGTTTTGGCGGTAGCCTGAGCGACTATTGTCTCGAACTCAAAGCCGCTAAAGCCAATAAATTTGCTACTCAGGTTGGAAAAAAACCGATTAACTTTGCTTACCATATGAATGCCACAGCCTACGCCGCTTATTTGCGTACAAAAAGTGAAAGTGCCGGTGTTAAAAGGGTGGAAGGGCGCATAGAACAAATACAAAATGATGCAGCAGGTAATATTTCATCACTAATATTGGAAGGTGATGAGCAAGTCTCTGGCGATGTGTTTATTGATTGCACTGGGTTTAGAGGGTTGTTGATTGGCGACAATTTAAAGGTTGAATATGAAGATTGGAGTCATTGGCTGGCGGCCGATAGAGCCATTGCCGTGCAAACTCAAGCAGTTGAAGCACCTTGTCCTTATACCCGTGCCATTGCTCATTCAGCCGGTTGGCAATGGCGTATTCCTCTACAACATCGTGTAGGCAATGGCATTGTTTATAGCAGTCAGTTTTTATCAGATGATGAAGCCTGCGAAACCTTATTGGCCAATCTCAGCGGTCAAACCATTACCGAACCCCGGCAACTGCGTTTTAAAACCGGTAGGCGCAAAAAAGCATGGCATAACAACTGTATCGCCATTGGGCTTTCTAGCGGATTTTTAGAACCCTTAGAGTCAACCAGTATTCACCTTATCACCACTGCAATATTGCGACTGATGAAGTTGTTTCCTTTTGGTGGCAATACGACAATGCTGGCAGAACAATTTAACCGCGAGACTCAGCTAGAGCTTGAGACTATTCGTGATTTTGTTATTTTGCATTATCACCAGACACAGCGAAACGACAGTGCATTTTGGAACCATTATCGCACTATGCAAGTGCCCGATTCTCTTATGCATCGCATGGCAATGTTTCGTGAAAATGGCTATGCATGGCCCGACGACGTGTCTTTGTTCCGAGTTGATTCATGGGTACAAGTCATGATGGGGCAGGGGTTGATGCCTAAACAACATCATGGGGCAGGTCGCGTATTACCGGTAGATGGGTTGAAGCAACAAATGCTCAACCTAACAAAAATGATAGACCACACAGTTGCACAAATGCCAGAGCACGGGGATTTTATTCAAAATTACTGTCCCGCTGAGGATAAGTAACCAATGAAAACCAGAGTAGTGATTGTTGGAGGCGGCACGGCAGGTTGGTTAACCGCAGGTATTATTGCTGCTAAACACTGCTCAGTAGAAAGTTCAGAAAACTCTACCATCCAACAAACCGAAGTTATTTTGGTTGAGTCCCCCGAGGTTAAAAATTTAGGTGTAGGCGAAGGAACCTGGCCTACCATGCGCGATACCCTGCGCCAAATTGGCATATCAGAACGCACATTTCTGTCTTGCTGTGATGCAAGTTTTAAGCAGGCATCTAAGTTTGTTGGTTGGTTAGATGGTGAAAATGAACACTACTACCACCCGTTCACAGCGCCAGCAGGTTATGGTGCGGTGAACATGGCTGAGCATTGGTCTGCGACGCCTAGAGACGTTGATTTTGAAACTTGGGTTTGTGCCCAAGGAGCCATCTGCAAGGAAAATTTAGCGCCTAAGACGCCACAAATGCCTGAATATGCTTTTGCTTTGAATTATGGCTATCACCTGAACGCAGGCAAGTTTGTAAAAATGCTACACCAGCATTGTGTTGAAAAACTGGGTGTTAAATACATTCAAGGTCATGTAGAGCATGTACTTTCGGCAGAGAATGGCGATATTTCTGAGATTGTATTGGTCGGTGATGAACATATTGGCGGTAATTTATTTATAGATTGCAGTGGTTTTGCGGCGATATTGATTGGTAAACATTATGAGATCCCATTTAAGTCGCAACAACATATTTTGTTTAATGATACCGCCCTAGCTTTGCAGGTTGAGCACGCTTCAGATGAAGTTCCGATAGGGTCATATACTGTGGCAACCGCTCAGAGAAACGGTTGGATTTGGGACATTTCACTGCAAAATAGACGAGGCATTGGTCATGTATTTTCTAGTGACTTTACAGGTGTAGAGCAAGCAGAAGAAGCATTGCTTCAATACGTGCAAAATGATCCCTTTCTAGCTTCACAGGATGTCAGCCCTCGCAAAATCAAATTTACCCCCGGCCACAGAGAAGTCTTTTGGCATAAAAACTGTGTGGCTATTGGTGTCTCGGCGGGTTTTGTTGAGCCTTTAGAAGCGACAGCTTTGGTCTTGATTGAAAAGTCAGCCGAGTGGATCAGCGAGCAGCTTCCTCGTGAACGAAGCGCAATGACGGTACTGGCAAAAAGATTTAACCTGCTCACGTTACAAAGATGGCAAGAAATCATTGATTTTCTGAAGTTGCATTACGTACTTACAAACCGCCAAGATAGCGAATATTGGCGGGCTCATCAACAAACAAAGACTATTCCTGAAAGTTTGCAAGATGCCTTGACCTTATGGGGTACTCAAGCCCCCAGTTTGTATGAATCGAATCAACGTTTTGAAATGTTTTCGTCGGCCAGTAAGCAATATGTACTGTATGGAATGGGCTTTCACACCGCTCAAGCACCATCTGATTTGGGGCGTCAAGCAGCTTCAATGACAAAACGATTACGCAGTGAAACAGTGCATACTACTGAAAAATTGCTCAGTGTTTTACCCACTAATCGGCACTTTTTAAGTGGCCTAAAGAAAAGTTAAAGGCAAGGTATTACCATGGATATGAGCTTATTTTTTGTGGCAGGAGCAGGTATAGCCTTGTTACTGTTTCTCGTTATTTCCTTACGGGTGCCTGCCTTTCTTGCGTTGTTGGTTACCAGCTTATTGGTTGGGCTTGGATCGGGTTTGCAGCCAGTAGAAGTTATCAACTCCATTAAAAATGGTATGGGCGGAACGCTGGGGTTTGTGGCTATAGTGGTAGGGTTAGGGGCTATTCTTGGTCAGATATTAGAAAGCTCTGGTGGCATTGAACGTATTGCCGGCAGCTTAGTGCGCTCTTTTGGCCCTGAAAAAGTGCAATGGAGTTTAGGTGTAACGGGGTTCATTGTGGCGATACCGGTGTTTTTTGATGTGGCATTTATCATACTGGCACCTCTTTTATACGGCCTGGCGAATCGTTCTGGGCGTTCACTTTTATACTATGCCATTCCACTTCTAGCAGGGTTGGCCATCACTCATAGTTTTATTCCACCAACACCGGGTCCTATTGCCGTAGCTGAATTGATCCATGCCGATTTAGGCTGGGTAATTTTGTTTGGTGCAATAACCGGGATCCCTGCGATGATTATCGCCGGTCCATTGTTTGGCAAATTTATTGCGAAAAGAATATTCATTGCTGTACCCGACGCACATAAAGCAGAAGATACACCCTCTGATATGCCTTCCCCAAGTTTTGTGTGGGTAGCCTCAATTATTTTATTACCCCTGCTGCTGATCATGTTGGCCACAACCGCGCCTTTTTTTCTACAACAAGATAGTATTTTACTAGAAACCTTTAGCTTTTTAGGGCATCCCTTTGTAGCACTCACTATTGCCACTATATTGGCTATGTTAATTGCCCGTACAAAATGCAATTTAAGTAGCCAGTCCTTACTCAAAATTGCCAATAAGGGGTTGGAGCCTGCAGGAGTTGTCATTCTAATTACTGGGGCAGGCGGGGCGTTTAAGCAAGTCTTGATTGATTCAGGAGTGGGACAAATGTTGGCCTCAGTGTTTATTGAAGCGCAATTTTCGGTGCTAATATTAGGATTTTTAATTGCCGCTATTACGCGTATTGCTCAAGGCTCAGCCACGGTCGCGATGATCACTGGAGCCGGTCTTATAGCCCCAGTTTTAACACTGCAACCTATCTCTGCAGCCATGTTAGGTTTATTAGTGATTGCGATTTCATCAGGCGCGACTATTTTATCTCACGTAAATGACTCTGGGTTTTGGCTGGTGAGTCGGTACCTCGGCATGAGCGAAAAAGACACCTTAAAAACCTGGACTGTAATGACCACCCTCATCTCGTTGACAGGGTTAGCCAGTTGCCTATTGATATCAATGTTTCTATAGGAACTATCTGAGGATCATGAAAAACCAACATGATGAGAAACTATGAATATTCGCCCCGCGACTGAACAGGATATTAACTGCATATCTCAAATATATTTGAATTGTTTTCCAAATGAACGCAATCACTTGCTATGGATAAAATCATCGTTCAATTCATTCCCCCGCGGTGTTTATTATGTAGTTGAACAACAGGATGTTATTGCAGGATATATTCTTTGGTGCGTGAAAAACGGTTTTAGAGATGCGACCATTGTTGAGCTCGAACAAGTGGCCGTGGACCCCAAATATAGTAGTGGCGGATTAGGGCGTAGACTGATCATAGAATCGTTTAAGCAATTTAAACAGCACGTAAAAGATACTGGCCACAGTGTAGGCGCAGTGATGGTGACAACAACAGAGGGCAACTACGCAGAAAATCTATATAAATCTACTTTACAAGTATCTAGGGCTGCAATATTGACTGGCTATGCTTCAGGAAATGAGGTGATTTTATATAACAATTTACTTGAAGCTTGATCCAGGGGAACTTTTACTTTTGCACTTTTTAGACGATTTTTGCTGAATGTCTGCATCACTCCACACAGTCTGTAACATTGTTATATAGACAAAATTTTAACCTCGGCTTACCCTTGTTTAATATTCATCGATAAGGAACCATCATGTCTGACAAGGATTCTCCTGAACCTCAGGACATCGTCTCGCCTGCAGCTATATCAATTACTCCCTCTACTCTTACACCTGTTGCGCCTGAGCAAAGGATCAACGCCTTAGATATTTTGCGTGGCTTTGCGTTGATTGGTATTTTATTAATGAATATCGAATGGTTTAGCCGCCCTATAAGCAGTATAGGCGGTTTTAATATCGAGCTCACTGGTTTAGATCATGCTGTTGGCTGGCTTATTCGGTGTTTTGTTGAGGGTAAATTTTATAAACTTTTTTCTTTGTTATTTGGTATGGGCTTCGCCGTGATGTTGACTCAGGCAATGCGCAAAGATAGACCTTTTGGAGCATGGTTTTCCCGCAGAATGTTAGTGTTATTTGTGTTTGGCCTACTACATATGGCTTTTATTTGGCAGGGCGACATTTTGCATGACTACGCTTTTGCTGGTTTGCTTATGTTGGGATTCATCTACTTGTTACGCAGAAAACGTTTTGAAAAGTACAACAACCCTAGATCAATATTAAAGTTAGCTTTGTGGTGGTTAAGTATTCCGATGCTGCTCGCTAGTTTAGCCGGTGTAGGTTTTGGGGCGTTTTTTGATCACTCATCTCTTTCACAGCAGTGGCAAGAAAGCCAAGACATTAGAATGTTAGTTTCACAACTTGAAACAGAAGCGTCAGAAGCTAAAGAGTTATCATCCACAGAGTCCATTGGATCCTCTGAAGATACGACAGGGGGGTTGGCAGATGATGAGCTCAATATGGAGCTCACCCAAACTGAAGCACACACAGTTGATGAAGAGATTGTTGAATCACAGGACATTGAGCCAACACCTCAAGAACAAGCACAAGAGATTTTGGAATACGAACAAGAGCGGGTTCAAGACGCAACTGATGAAATAGCGGCCCTCAGAGATGGTAGTTATTGGCAGGCCACAGTGTTTAGAATCAAGGCATCGCTGATGTGGATGATGTTTACCCCTATGTTCGCATTAACTATGTTACTGCCTATATTCTTGCTCGGATATTGGTTAATTGTAACGGGGGCAATCAAAAATCACGCACAACATCCCAAGCTATTCGGTTATATGGCGCGTATTGGTCTTGGGGTTGGACTGGTTGTTACTGTGGGTGGCCTAGTGATCTTGGGACACCCAGCGGTTGAAGATATTATGCCTATTCAAGTTGTTGCCAATGTTTTGTTTAATGGAGGGCAATTTTTTATGGCTGCCGGTTATCTGGGGTTATTGATCAGGCTGCTAGACTCGCCTAAATGGCATAAAGTGTTAGAAAAATTAGCCCCAATGGGACGAATGGCGTTAACCAACTACATTATGCACTCGATAATTTTGACCAGTATATTTTATGGTTATGCGGGGGGGTTATACGGTGAAATATCCCGCGCACCACAAATGTTACTTGTGCTCATGATAGTAATGGTACAAATCCCCTTGTCTAGCTGGTGGTTAAAGCACTACCGATTCGGCCCACTGGAATGGCTGTGGCGTTCGTTAACCTATAAAAAATGGCAGTCTTTTAGAGTTGTGCCTAGCTAACAGTTCGTTGGATATTGAATGTTCTAAAAAATAGAACAGACTAAGCTAATTATTGCGTTATTTTTTCATGTACAACATATCTATACTGACCTCATCAACTTAAAAGAGGTCAGTATCATGTTAGTTTTAAGACCATCATCACAGCGCGGAGGCTCAGACCATGGCTGGTTAAACAGCCAATTTTCCTTTTCGTTTGCTGAGTATTACGATCCTCAGCATATGGGCTTCTCAACACTACGCGTAATCAATGAGGATATTATTCAACCCAGCAAAGGGTTTGACACTCACGGGCACCGCGATATGGAAATTATCAGTTATGTACTCGAAGGTAATATCGGCCACAAAGATAGCCAAGGAAATGTGAGAACTTTGCCCGCGGGTGAATTCCAATTGATGTCGGCAGGCAGTGGTATTTCACATAGTGAGCACAATCATTCGAACACCGAAGTACTGAAACTTTTGCAGATTTGGATTGAACCCAATGTAAAAGGACAAGCTCCGGGATATCAACAACAAGACTTTGGTCAAAACGAAGGATTAACTCACGTTATTAGCCCTAATGGGATCAATGGCACATTGCACATCAAACAAGATATGCATCTACATCAACTGATATTGACGACCAACCAACAAGCCGAATTAACAAGTTCGTTGCCGAATCAATATATACAGTTAGTCAGTGGTAACTTGGAAGTGAACGGTGTTGAAATGTCAGCAGGGGATGGATTAAAAGTAACTGATGAAGAAAATCTCGTACTTAAATCTGCAGGTGAAAAGCTAGTTAAAGCTTTAGTGTTTGAGTTGCCATAGGTTGTATTTGTGATAGTTGTATTCAAATTACAACTATCACATTGGCGCTTTAGCTTTATTGAATTAGGTTTACTTGCTCAGTGGCGGTATCGGTTTGTAAACCAAAATGCCCCAAACTGTAAGTGTAGGTTGCGTCTTCATTCCAAATTCGGCTGCTGTGCATACCATAAACATAACAACTACCAGTGGAGCAAACTATTTGGTCAATAAAGCTCTTGATTGAGTACACCTTATCGCCTAATGGCACGCCATAAATTCCATCAAGAAATGGACTGCTAATAGAGAGTCCAGCGCTGCCACAAGTGCTATTCCAAACGTTATAAGGATAAACACCACAACTACGTAATCCCAATAATGCGCCGGCAACGCCAACAAAAGTATCAACGTAGGAAGCAGCGGCAAGCTTGTCAATTTGCTGGGCAGCAAGTGTCACACCCATTGAGTGTCCAATAATGTCAATTTTGCCGGTGCAAGAGCCGTTGATTGCATTCACAATCGCATTGCGAACCGGCGTTTCCTCGCTACCACTGTGATTATTGCAGGTGGCGCAAGACTTCGATCCCCAGCTTGGTGTGAAAATTTCATTATTGGAATAGCCTCGTGCATACAATTCATTCAACGTATTGTTCCAACTTGAAGGAGAAGCGGTATTTCCGTGGACTAATACAACATTATCTTTGCAGACAGCGTTGGCTGTTCCACAGAAAAATAGAAATAGACTGATAGTAAGTAGATAGTTTTTCATAAACGACTCGTTTGTTAACTTTGTGTTAACACTTTAGGTGAAAAAGTGAGCTTCTCATATAGTACTTTGGTACTTAGGCTTGGGACATTTAATTAGGGGCCTGAAGACGCAGGTATTGAAATCTGCATCTCAGATTTATTGCAAGAAGTGAATGAACAAAGCTACCATATTAATTGCATTTTGCTGGCAAAGTGGCTCTCGCTTATCAGATATAATTGCTTGTTTCTATCCACTGTTCGTGAACTCGGCAGGTCCAATGAGCAGCAAAAATATCGGATACGGCTAGGCGCATAAATAAATCCCGAATAGGCGCTGGATAAAGTCCATTTTTTGAGTAATACAGGTCTTGCTTTGATATTATTATCAAACAGTTAAGTAAGGATTTTGGTGTTATGAAAGTGTATGTGTGGATTGCTATTTTATTATTATTTTCTTGTTCTGGTGGCAGCGATAATCCAGACCCAATTGTCACTGTGGATACTACGCCACCGCAATTGGTTTTAATTGGAAATGACATTGTTTCGATTCAGCAAGGTGTGGCGTTTGCCGATGCAGGTGTTACGGCGAATGATGATGTTGATGGTGATATTTCAACTGCTGTAGAGGTTGAAGGTGAAGTCGATACTAATGTTTTAGGTAATTATGTACTCACATATAAGGTGTCTGATTCAGCGGGGAATGCGGCTGTAGCTTTGAATCGCACAGTGTTAGTTGTCAATGACAGCCTTTTTCTGCAAGTCGCCATTGATACCCATGGCGAAACTATTGTAGATGAGCCCAAAATTCTCGCGAGCATGCAAATGATGGCTGCCAACGAGATGATTTACGATGGCAATATTGGCATAGAAATTCGCGGTTCTTCTTCACAATCCTTTGATAAAAAATCTTATGGCTTTGAGACGTGGGATAGTGAAGGCAATGATATGAATTTTGCCCTTGCCAATTTCCCTGAAGAAGAAGACTGGATTTTTTATGGGCCTTTTAGCGATAAATCGTTAATGAGAAACGTATTGATTTATCAACTGTCAAACGAAATGGGAAGATACGCTACCCGAACAGAGTTTAGCGAAGTAAGCATTAACGGTGAATACCAAGGATTGTATGTGTTGATGGAAAAAATGAAGCGAGACAAAAACAGGGTCGATGTCAGTAAGTTAAAGGATGACGATATTACCGGCGGATACATTATTAAAATTGATAAAACCACCGGTGAAGATCAAAACACTGACTTTGTATTTTCCTCATTATACGACGGCTTTGGTGACAGTAACGGTAGTCAGAAAATAAAATTCTTATATGAATACCCTGATGCTGAAGATTTGAGTGATCAACAAAAGTCTTACATTCAAGAGTATTACCATGGTTTTGAGCAGGCATTGAAGTCAAATCAATTTACTGAGCCGACTAACGGTTATCAAAAATATATTGATGTAGCCAGCTTTATCGACTTTTTCATCCTTAACGAAATTTCCCACAATGTGGATGGTTTTCGTATCAGTACTTTTATGCACAAAGATAAAGGTGAAAAGTTAAAAATGGGGCCAATATGGGACTTCAATATCGCCTTTGGGAATGCTGATTATTGCCGTGGTGAAACAACTGATGACTGGGCGTATAAATTTAATGAGTACTGTCCGAACGATCAGTTTCGTGTACCTTTTTGGTGGGCGAGGTTACTTGAAGATCCTGCGTTTGTTGCCGCCCTCCAGTTAAGATGGGCAGAGCTGCGCGCGGACGTGCTAAGTCAAGCAAAGGTGCAAAGTAAAATTGCTACACATAGTGCTAACTTAATCTATTCAAATTCGGTACAACGTAATTTTGATACCTATGATGTTTTAGGACGGTATGTATGGCCCAACTTCTTTATTGGCGAGACGTTTGAACAAGAAATAAACTATCTAGATGATTGGATTTTACAACGCTTGCAATGGATGGATACGGCTATTGCTGACCTATAAGTTTTAGCACTTTTACCAAGCCTCAAGTTGTGAGGCTTGGTATTTAACGTCTAATGTTAGTTCGCAAGTGACAGCTCGCCACCTTGGGTTAGCAGCTTATGACTAATAAATGCTTTGTCTAACTTGTTACCATTGAAGTTTGACTGCTCACCTTCTATAGACCTTATGATTAAAGGTTTTTCTGCATAGTACTTGTCACTCAAGTGGATCTTAATTTCTTCAAAGGCGGGGGCAACAATGGCATATTCCATAATGCCTGGGGCAGTTGGGTAAATTCCCATCATGCTAAATATTAGCCATGACGAAAGGGTGCCTGCATCATCATTGCCTGGAATACCAGCGGCTGTGTTGTGATAGTGCTGTTTGATGAGTGCGCTCACTTTTTCTGTGGATTTGGCCGCCTGTTCAGGCACATAGTTAAACAAGTAGGGGTAAGCTATATCTGGCTCGTTTGCCATGTCGTAATTGTTAGTGGCAAAAGTAGCCTCTAGTTGCGCAATAAAGTTGTCTTCGCCACCCAATAAAGCAATCAAACCAGGAATATCGTGAGGTACATAAAAACGGTAATTCCAAGCATTGCCCTCAATGTAGCCGGGGGCAGGTTCGAAGTTTCGTCCAAGCTGTGGATCGTATGGGGTTAACCAACTACCATCGCGCTTTTTAGGCCGTAACATGCCTGTCTGTGCATCGAATAAATTGCGATATCCTTGGCCTCTAGCCAAGTAAGTCTTAGCATCTTTCGCCTTGCCTAAAGACTGCGCTAAAACCCCTAAATTAAAATCAGCTAAGTAATATTCAAGGCTGGTTGATACGCTGCCATCGTAAGGTCCTTCATCATCTACAGGCACATATCCCAAGTGTAAATAATCTTCGTTTTGTGGACGCAATGGATTATTCATAGCGGTATCAGCCGCTTTTTGCATGGCTGCGTAGGCTGTGTTTATATCGAAATCTTGAATGCCCCGCAAATAAGTATCGGCCAGCACCACCGTTGCCGGATCGCCAACCATCACCTGCGTCTCCATGCCCAATAATTCCCACTTAGGTAGCCAGCCACTTTCTTTATACATGGCGACCATAGTCGCCATCATTTCCGATTGTATCTCCGGGTAGATAAGGCTCAATAGTGGGTGAACATTACGATTGCTATCCCAAAGTGAATAGACCGAGTAGCGATTTTTTTCACCGCTGTGTTTTATGTTGCCAAACAATGGTCCAGATGCCTGACGGTTCGCTTGCATAAGAGGGTAATCACCATTGACATCTTGAATAATACTAGGGTGAATAAGGCTGTGATATAGGGCGGTATAAAACAGCGTTTTGTTTTGTTCTGACCCTTTAAGTTGAATGCGATTGAGTAAGGTATTCCAAGCCGTTTGAGCATCCTTTCGGATTTTTGCAAAGTCAAAGTCGGGTTGTTCAGTTTGTAGGTTTTGCCGCGCATTTTCGATGCTAACGTAGGAAATCCCCACTTTTACTTGCAGCGTTTCGCCAGCTTGAGTATCAAAACTGAAGTATGCGCCTATGTCATCGCCGGATAATATCTGACGGTAATTAGGGTAGGGTTTAATAACATCGTTGTAACCAATCCATTCGCCTTCAACACCAGTATATTTAGGCATTTTCTTAAAACCACCAAAACGGCTGGCAGCTTGACTAAACTGCGCTACAAAATAAATGGGGCGCACATCTTGCGGGTTGTAGCAAAACGTACCAATAGTACGGCTGCCTTCTACTTCGCGCTCGGACACAATGCGCAGCGATCCGCCTGTTTCATTGCTTAACCCTAGGCCTAAGTTAAGGATAATATTCGACTGACCTGCAGGGAAAGTATAACGACTAAGTCCAGTACGCGCAGTGCTAGTGACCTCTGCCTTAACCTTATATTTTTCCAATACATTGCTGTAATAGCCTGGTGTTGCTTGTTGGTTTTTGTAGGTCGAGCCATATTTTTCAGCGTTTAACTCCAATTCACCAGTGGTGGGCATAAGTAGCACCACACCCAAATCAGGGCATCCCACACCACTTAAATTAACATGGCTGAAACCGGTCAAAAAAGTATTGTCATTGACATAAACCCGCGAATTCCATGCCGTGTCTTTCTCATATTTATTCAAATCGGCACGATGGGCTACATTAAATGGCGAAACTGAGGTTAATGAATGGGGGTATTGCGCACCAGGATGGGTGGCCCCAAAATTAGATGTACCAATGAAGGGATTAACATAGTCCGATGGCTGTTTGGCCTGAGCTGAAATGACGGCCAAAACCGCACAGATAATAGTAAGTCGTATGGTAAATAGTTGCATTAAACTGCTCTTATTTTAGTGTGTGGGACTCATAATGAAGACTAATTCACCACCGTCCATAATTTCTTGATGGGTAATAAATATCCGTTCTAGCTCTTGGCCATTTAATATGGCCTTTTCAACGTAGACATTTTTATTGGATTGATTTTCGACCTTAACGTTGAAAGTGTTGCCGTTATCCAAATTAAGCACCGCACTTTTGATTTCTGGGCTACCTAAAACATACTGCCCAGATACTGGGTTGACCGGGTAAAATCCAAGGGCACTAAATAAATACCATGCAGACATTTGCCCGGCATCTTCGTTACCAGCTAGTCCATCAGGTTCGGTAGTATAAAGTTCATGCATGATCTTTCTGACCAGTGCCTGGGTTTTGTGTGGTTGCTCTACAAAGGCGTATAAATAGGGCACATGATGACTGGGTTCATTACCATGCACATACTGACCGATATAGCCCGAAATCCACTCAGGCACCTCATCTACGGTTTGTTCGACATTAAACATAGTATCTAGCTTATCTGCAAAGGCTGTGTTGCCACCCATTAATTCTACTAGACCATCGATGTCATGGGGCACAAAGAAACTATATTGCCAAGCATTGGCCTCGCAGTAGTCTTCTGGATGATAAGCGTTTTCATCAAAAGGAACGCGAAACTCACCTTGCTGGTCTAAGGCGCGCATAAATCCAGTTTGAGGGTCAAAGTGGTGACGGTAGTTTTGCCCACGTTGATTAAATTGTTGGTACAAAGCGTCTTTGCCCAATTCTTTTGCCAGCGCTGCGATTGACCAATCATCAAAGGCATATTCAAGGGTAAGAGACACATTCCATTTACGTTCATTAAAAGGCACAAAACCTAGCTCCTGATAACTGGCTATACCAAAGTTTTGTTGTGTTGCGCTTTGTATTGCAGCATCCAAAATGTCATTTGGGTCTTGTTTTAATAATCCTTTTTTATAGGCATCTACTAACACGGGTACGCTGTGGTAACCCATCATCATATCTGTTTCATTACCCTGAAAGTTCCAAACAGGTAGCCTACCGGCTACTTTATAATGATCCATTATGGAGGTCATCATTTCGCTAGTGCGCTTTGGATCCACTATGGTTTTCCAAGGGTGTAAGGCTCTAAATGTGTCCCAAAGAGAGAAAAATTCATAACGAGGGCCGCCGTTGTCAATAAACTCGCTGCTAGTATGAATGTTGCCGTCGGGCCCTTTATAGCGGCCATCAGAATCTGAAAATATCCGTGGAGCAAGGGAAGCGTGATACATGGCAGTATAGAATTGGCGCATAGTGTCAGTATCTGCTTGGATTTCAACTTTGCTTAGCTCATTTTTCCAAGCCTGTTTGGCTTCCTTTCGAGTCTGCTCAAAGGTTTTGTCTACGCCTTCAGCAAAAAAATTATTTTTGGCGTTATCTACGCTGACTGAGCTTATCGCAGTGCGTACTTCCACCACTTTTGATTGTCTGAGTTCGAATTCAAATTCTCCTGAAACAGCCACACCTTGATGGACTTTACCTACACTTGGTTGACCGTCTTTATTGATGACATAATCTTTGATAGGTACTGAAAATTGCGTATAAAAATACACGCGTTGATCCGGCGCCCAACCAGTCGACTTACGATAGCCCGCGATGGTTCTTTCATCGATAATCTGAATAGATGTACTTAGGGTTTTATCCCAATTTCTGCTATATCCAAGATCTAGCCTGACCACACCAGTTTGGGTGTCTGCTGAATAGCTATAACGCTGATAACCGGTACGCAACCCAGCCGTTAATTCAACCTGTATGGCGTAGTCGTCGAGCATTACCTGATAATATCCTGGTGATGCTGACTCTTGTTGATGAGAAAAATACGAGGCAATGCTGCCTTGTTTGGGCCCACCTTCTAACGCTAGTCGTTTAACCGGTTTAGTCATGGGCATAAAAGAGATATCGTACAAGTCGCCAGCACCTGTGCCAGAAAGATGAGTATGACTGAAACCAGCGATAACATTATCGGGATAAAAATAGCCTGAAATCCAGTCCCAGCCTGTGCGTCCATTGTCTGGACTGAGTTGCACCATCCCATGGGGAACAGTTGCACCGGGAAAGGTTTTACCTTTCCCGTCAGTGCCAATAAAAAGGTCAACAAAATCTGTTGGATCAAACTCTTTGTTTTCAGTTTGGCTAGAGACTTTAGAGGCTTGTTCAGTCTTAGTTGCTAGGCTACATGCCACTAAACCTATGGATGCAACTATAAACAACAAGTAGTGAAAGGGGGCACTTATTAATGTTCTATTTTTCTTCATTATGACTCAGCCCAGAGTTTTAAGTACTTCAAAGCAGGCCCCTAAAGTATGGTAATCACACTTGGCTCCCGCGGCACTTTTTTCATCTGAGTATTTGCTGTTGTCTCTGTGTAAAACCCGAAACCAAGCACCGTATTTATGGTCGACCATATGTTGCCAACTGTATTGCCACAACGCCTGATAGGCATCGAGAAACTGTTGTTCACCCGTGACTTCGTACAACATGGACGCGGCCGCAAAACTTTCGGCTTGTACCCAAAAATATTTATCGTCGTCACAACATTCACCATCAGGGGCGAAGCCGTAGATTAGGCCTCCATGCTGTATGTCCCAAGACTGTGCATAAGCTCGTTCAAACAATTGTTTGGCTTGTTGTATCCATTTTGGATCCGCTGAATGTTTATGCAAAGTGAGTAAAAGTTTGCTCCATTCAGTTTGGTGGCCCGGCTGAAATCCCCAAGGACGATATAAATTTTTAGGATCATGCTTGTTGTATTCCCAATCAGGTTGGAAGTCGGTTGTATAATGTTCCCAAATTAGATTGTCGGTTAATGCCGCTTGTTTGAATGCAATGTTTTCTGCCAGTGTTGTGGCACGCTGAAGGAACTTTTTATCGTTACTTGCTTCGTATGCGGCCAACATAGCTTCGCACATATGCATATTTGAATTTTGGCCACGGTAGTCACTTAACACTCCTTCTGCGCTTATTTCGTCGGCATAGAGTCCATGTTCAGGTAACCAAAAACGTTCTTCTAGTTGCTCGTAAACCTTATCTAAAGAAACATTGTTATCGATAATGCCTGCCTTTTTACAGGCTGCATAAGCGAGAAGAACAAAGGCATAACCGTAGGCTTGCTGAGTCATGTCCTGAGGTTGGTTATCTTGTATCGTCCACGCATAACCACCGGCTTCTTCGCACCAATGCTCATTTTCAAGAAAGGCTAAACCATGCTTAGCGACATCGATATATTCGGGGCGATTAAGCACTCGTGCTGCTGTGGCATAGTTGACTATTATGCGGGTGCTGCTGACCAACTGTTTAAAACCTGGGGCAAACACTGTGCCATCGTCTTTGTAATTTTGATGGTATCCACCATTAGGATCGATAACATTAGGATCGTAAAAATCCATAATATCCTGACAATGTTTAAGCAAAAATGTTTGATCATAAAAATTCATAATAGCTTCCCTTGGAGAAGTTGCCTGATGGCATCAGAGTTGAAACCTGTTTGAGTATGTAAATCACTTGCTGCCTGAAATGTTGGTAGCGCAGGAAAAGCACCTGGTCGGCTGACGGCAATTGCGCCGCAACAACTGGCAAAGGCAATCACTTCGGATATTGTTTGACGATTGGAAAGGGCCTTGATGGGGTCTGCCAAATGACTCAACAAAAACAACATGCCACCAATAAATCCATCACCACCTGCAGTGGTATCTACGGCTTTTATTTTAGGTGGTATCACTTGGCCATGATGACCTTGGTAATAGTATTCAATCTGGCCTTCACCATCGGTTACTACTAGCAATTCACAGTGTTGAGCCAGACATTGAGCAATGAAAGACTCTGCTTGGCCATCACTAAGGTAGTCAAATTCGTCTTTGGATAGTTTCACTAAATGCGACTGAAATACCAGCTCGTTAACCAAAGCTCGGTTCGCTTGGCCGCCTTCCCAGAGATTATGCCGTAGATTCACATCAAAGCTTACAAGACACTGCTGATCTGCTGCTTGAGCAACTATCTCACGAGTGCAAGAGGCAATATCTGCAGTGGTTAATGTGTTACTACAAAAATGGAAAACAGGAGAGTCCACAAACCATCTGGCATCAACTTGCTGGCTAGAAAACAAAACATCAGCACTGTTGTCTCGGTAAAAGGAAAAACTGCGATCACCAGTGTCATCAAGCATCACAAAGGCTAAGGCGGTTTTTGCGCTTGGGTGACGGACCAATAACTCTGTGTTCACGCCGTATTGGGTTAGGGCTGTTTGTAAGAAGTCTCCAAATGCATCGTTACCCACTTGCCCTGCAAATTTAGCACTACCGCCTAATTTAGCCACTGCTACGGCTGCGTTGGCTGGAGCACCACCAGGATATTGTCGAAACGCGGGTAAAGTTAACTTATCTTGTTCAATCACATCTTGGTGTAAAAAATCTATTAACGCTTCGCCGAAGCATAAAACCGGTCTCATATAGTTTGCTCTCCAGTTGTGGTAGTCGCTGCCTTGTCAGCAGCATCAGCTTTTGAACCAGATAAGGCATACCAACTGATATAAATATATGCACATGCAGGTACTAAGAAACTCATTTGTACTGAAGTAAGATCCGCTACTAATCCTTGTAGTAAGGGTAATAAAGCACCCCCAACAATGCCCTGAACTAACAGCCCTGAACCGCGGCTGGTTAGTTTTCCCAGTCCAGTGATAGCCATAGAAAAAATAGTGGGGAACATAATAGAATTAAACAAACCTACAGCCAATATGGACCACATGGCGACAGGCCCTTCACTGCTGACAGACATGAAAATACAGGCAATGGCCAAAACACTGTTCACAGCAAGAATAATGTTAGGTTTGATAAAGTAGGTGAGGGCAGCACCAATAAAACGCCCTATAAGTGCCGCGCCCCAATAATAGGAAATCATCTTACTGGCTTCATAATTATTCATGGACATAATATGAGATTCAGCGAAATAATTGACCAGATAACTGCCCACTGACACTTCTGCACCCACATACATAAATATTGCAACCGCACCGTACACCAGTCTTTTGTGTTGCCATACTGAATCGTTACTGGTGTCTGATTGAGTAGACGCGTCGTCACTTTCAATCACAGGTAGTTTTAAGAACATAAAAATGCCAGCAGTGGCCAATGCCACTCCCGCAAGAATTAAATAAGGTAATTGCACTGCCTCAGCGGTGACAACCGCTGCACCACCACCAAAGATTAAGGCAGCACCAAACATCGGGCCTAAGGTGTGTCCTAGTGAATTAATCGCTTGAGCTAAGTTGAGTCGACTTGCTGCAGTGCGTGCTTCACCTAGAATCACCACATATGGATTGGCCGAAACTTGTAAAATGGTGATACCTGAAGCCAAAACAAATAAGGCGACCAAAAATACTAAATAGATTTCCATCTCGGCAGCGGGATAAAAAATACCGCAACCTGCCGCTACCCCAACTAAGCCAAAAACTATCCCTTTTTTAAAGCCCACTTTTTCGATTAGGCGACCGGCAAAGGGCGAGACAATGAAATAAGCACCAAAAAAGCAGAATTGCACCAGACCGGCTTCTAGATAACTCAACTCAAAAGCGGCTTTTAAATGTGGGATCAGCACATCATTTAATGCCGTAATAAATCCCCAAATAAAAAACAGAGAAGTCATAACGATAAATGCAAAGCGCCTGTTTGAGGGCGCACCAGTGCTTTTAAATTCAGAATTGGATATTGGTCCAGCCATTTACTTAGTCCTTCTTAAGTCATTTAGGTTGTCATGTGATGACATCGAATAGGGATACGCGTTGCTGTGTGTTGCCCAATTAAAATTAGGTTTATCGGCCATTTCAAAAGTCAGCTCTCCGCCTTGTTGGACAGCTTCATAAGACAGCCAAGTCTTCTCATGGGGTTTGCCATTGAGTAACGTTTTCTGCACATACATATTATTTTCATTATTGTTATTTGCGGTTATTTCAAAGGTATTACCGTTTTCTAGCTGTAACGATACTTTGTCAAATAAGGGGCCACCAAACACATATTGATCAATGCCGGGGGTAACCGGATAAAACCCAATTGAACTAAAAACATACCAAGCAGATGTTTGGCCATTATCTTCATCACCACAATAACCATCGGGTGTAGCTGAGTAGAGGAGGTCCATCACTTCACGCACTTTTTGCTGGGTTTTCCATGGTTGAGATGCATAGTTATACAGGTAAGACATATGTTGAATGGGCTGGTTGCCATGGGCGTAGTTACCCATATTGACGATTTGCATCTCGCGTATTTCATGGATAGTGAAACCATAGTATGAATCATCGAACAAGGGAGGCATTTCAAATACAGCATCTAGTTTGGCGGCAAATTTCTCAGTGCCCCCCATTAGGGTTTTGAGACCCTCAATATCGTGAAAAACTGACCAGGTATAATGCAAACTATTGCCTTCAGTGAATGCATCACCCCATTTGAGTGGGTTGAACGGCGATTGAAAACTGCCATCCTCATTTTTTCCACGCATCCAACCGGTTTCAGGGTCAAACACGTTTTTATAATTTAGTGAACGTGCTTTGAATTTAGCTGCGTCTTCTTTTTTGCCTAACTTTTTAGCGAGTTGATACAAATTAAAGTCGGCAAATGCGTATTCTAAGGTGCGTGCTGCATTTTCATGAATACCCACATCATAGGGCACGTAACCTAATTCGTTATAATAATCTACGCCTTCTCTACCAACTGAACTCACTGGTCGGCCTTTATCAACTTCAGCGTTTTTTATGACTGCGGCATACAAAGTATCGATTTCAGCATCTGCATTGCCCTTGAGGTAAGCATCGGTGATGTTAATAGCCGAGTTCGAACCTATCATCACGCCTCGGTGACCAGGACTGGCCCACTCAGGCAACCAGCCAGACTCTTTATAGGTATTGGCTAGCCCTTGCATAATATGTGAATTTAATTCGGGGTACATCATGTTGAAAAATGGAAAAACCGCTCGAAAGGTATCCCAAAAGCCATTATCAGTGAACATATACCCTGGTAGCACTTGGCCGTTATAGGGGCTGTAATGGGTTATTTGATTGTTAGCGTCAAACTCATAAAACTTCCGAGGAAACTGTAATACACGATATAAAGAAGAATAAAAAGTTCGGACGTTGTCAATATTGCTATCTTCGATGCGAATTTTACTTAATTCTTTTTGCCACGCCTTGTTGGCTTTTGCTCGCGTTTCATCGAATTTGTCTGTGCCGATCTCTCGCTGCAGATTAAGTTCAGCCTGTTCAAGGCTAATAAAAGAGGACGCTACTTTTACATTTACTTGTTCACCGCGCTTGGTTTTGAAACCCAAAATGGCACCTACATGATCACCTGCACTCTCCAGTGTATCTGCCTTGAGAGTATAATCATCATGCCAAGTATGGGTCACTTCAAAATCTTTATCAAAAACAGCAACAAAATAATTATGAAAATTATCGGGGACACCACCATGGTTATTGCGCGCATAACCCACTACTTTTCGTTGTTTTGGAAATATTTTAACCATGGAGCCTTTTTTAAAGGCATCCAAGAGAATAAATGATTGCTCAGAGACAGGAAAAGTGAAGCGAAATTGTGCCCCTCTGTCGCTGGGAGCAAGTTCTGCCACAACGTCATGATCCGCTAAATACACTCGGTAATAATCTGGCGAAGCCTGTTCGGCTTTGTGGGAAAACCAAGAAGCCCGGTCATCTTCATTAAACTTCAATTCGCCAGTGATAGGCATAAACGCAAATGCGCCGTAATCATTTAACCACGGGCTTGGTTGGTGAGTTTGTTTGATGCCACGGATTTTGTTGTCGTCGTACTTGTAAGTCCAACCGTCACCAATAGGCGCCGTCATTGGTGTCCAAGAATTCATTGCCCAAGGTTTAGTGATAGCAGGGTAAGTATTGCCATTTGATAGGCTAAACTCTGAATCTGTGCCCATCAAGGGGTTGACGTATTGTACGAGGTTTTCTTTGACTAAGTTTACGGGGCTCTTTGCATTTGATTTCTCAATTGATTTTTCAGTTGAACAGCCAGCTAAAAGCACAGCTACAATAAAATAGTATTTTGATAGTGTTTTCATTTTATAAATTCATCCAAAGACAACTCATGTGAAGACGTTTAGTCCAAATGGTGTAAGGTTCAGGTAAAAAGTAATATACGAAATCAAATTATTTGGTTATATTGCAATCGATTACATCTGTAACAATATTATAACAACAATATTGATTATTCAACTAGATTCGAGTTAATTGCTGATTAAACTCTAACTGTATGAATAAGAACATTAAAATTGAAAATAGAGCTATTTTGTTGGTCACTAATATGTAAGTGCAGTATATTTTTATCTTTAAAATAAGTGACGAATAGCTTGTCGAATTGAATGTACTCGGTTACATTCGAGTTATCTACCTACACAATAACAAGTGATTTTGTGTACCAACTGGACTAAAAATTTTAGATGACGACGGTAAAAGAAGTATGCAGATTGGCAGGTGTATCTACCGCTACGGTATCCCGTACGCTAAAAAATCCTGAATTAGTCTCCGCTAAAACACGAGAACGGGTTTTTAAGGCCGTGCAGGAGTCTGGTTATCGTCCTAACATGCTGGCTTCTAGTGTTAAGACCGGCAAGTCAAATTCACTCGTTGTGTTAGTCCCTAACCTAAGTAACCCATTCTTTTTGCGGATCATCCAAGGCATTGAACAAGCAGCCCACGAACAAGGATATTCTGTTTTGCTGGGGGATACGCAAGGAGAGCCTGCAAGAGAACATGAAATTGCAGGTATGGTTTTATCGAATAGAGCAGATGGATTAATTCATCTCGACCATTCTTTTCCTTTTTCTGCTAACGATGCACATTTAGCAGACCGTGTGCCTGTTGTAAGCGTGTGTGAGAGAATTAAGGGAGACAAAGAGTTTCCCGTTATCGAATTAGATAATTATGCCGCAACCCGCTCGTTGGCTAAACATCTGGTCAATTATGGGCATCAAAAATTTGGTATTATTGCTGGGCAAAAAGACAGCCAAATACATCTTGATAGATTAGCGGGTATTAAAGACGTTTTCGCCAAGGAAGGTATTAGTTTTAATGACGATATGATTGTTGGCGGTGAATACTCAATCGAAATGGGTCAGCAAGGGGCGCGTGATTTAATGGCAAAAGAAAACAGACCTACTGCTATCTTTTGTTTCAATGATGACATTGCCCTTGGCACTGTGTTCGAGCTAAAACGCATGGGCATTCGTGTACCTCAAGACGTCTCTGTAGTAGGTTTTGATAACGTTAAGGTTTCAGCTTTTATCGACCCACCACTTACCACTATTGATCAACCTGCCCATGAAATGGGTCGCAAGGCAGTGGAAGTTGTATTGCAAATTATTAAAGGCGTGCCTTTAAAGCGTAATAGAGAAATATTTCCTTATAATATGCTAGAAAGAGAAAGTAGCGGTCCAGTCAATCCAGATTTTTAATCGACCCAAAGTCTGTCATATACTTTGGTGTAGATCTAAATAAAAGCCTCGACAAATCAAGGGTATAAACCAATCATCTTGAGCATACTTCAAGGGTCATAACGATAGATTTGTTGTAGCCATCAAAATCTATTTTCGACAATAGAAGAAGAACATCGTTGCCCTAAGCAGATTACCTATAGTTCTTCCAAGACAGTGACATCTCCGGTTTGATATTTTCCTCCATTTTAAATGTATATAGAAAATAAACCCCAGTAATACTTCTATGACGCGTATTCTAATTATTATAAAAAGCTAGTTGTTAAATAAATGTACAAATATGTTTATTTCCAGTTGACAACAAAATGCACCATGACTATGATTGTGATGCAATCGATTACACCAGAAGTAAAATTTAAATGAAAATAAAAAATTACTCTCAACCCCATAATAAATATAAAATATAAGCATTATTTCACACACTTGATGTAATCGATTGCATTGAATTCGAGTAAGAATGGTGATGCAGTTTACTTTTAATTGCAGCACATTGCTGGTGTGTAAAGAACGCAGAAAGGGGAGTCATTGTGAACGAGGCTACAAAAAGAACCTTCATAGAGGAAAAATCATGAGAACCAATATCAAGCGTAAATCGGACGTGTATGCCGTATCTACTCTATTTAAAAGAACACTAATATGCGCCGCAATATTTGGCGTCATTGGAACGAGTCATGCTCAACAAACTCCGAATAATGCCAATGATGACGCTGAAGAAGTCATAGAAATACGTGGTATCAGAGCCAGCGCCGCAGAAAACTTAGCCATTAAAAGACTCTCCAACGCGGTAGTTGATGCGATAACGGCTGAAGACATCGGTAAGTTTCCAGATAAAAACGTCGCAGATTCATTGCAACGTGTACCCGGTGTTGTCATTCAACGTAGCGGTGGTGAAGGGACTTCTGTCAGTATTCGTGGTTTGTCGTCTGACTTAACTTTTACTCAATTGAACGGTAATTTTATTGCTTCTTCTCCGGGAGCGCCTACACGCTCGTTTTCCTATGACTTGCTTCCTTCTAACCTAGTTGGAAAAGTAGAAGTATTTAAATCTGCTCAGGCACGCTTAGATGAAGGCGGTGTAGGTGGTACGGTGATAATACACAGCCGTAAACCTCTGGATATGGAAAAAAATTCTGGTGCGGTTAATGTGGAATATACCTACGCAGATATAACGGACAAATTCGAACCTCAAATTAGTGGGATTTATTCTTGGAAGAATGACGATGAAAACTTTGGCATCTTGGTTGGTTATACCAAACAAGATAGGACCAATCGTACCCAAACGTCTGCAGTTAATATTATTAACCAAAATTACCTATATTCTGAAATGAGTAATGGTCAGCCTGTTGAAGGCGGTGCAACAGGTTATTCTCCTCAAAGTTTCAGACAATTGGTATTAGAAGAAGACAGACAACGCACTGGTGTGCAATTTACCACTCAGTGGCGACCAACAGAGAACTTGGAAGTTGGCTTCAACTATTTTGGCTTTAAATTAGGTTTGGATTCGATCTTACATCAGCTCGAATACCCAGAATGGCATAATAATGCCAAGTATTGGACCGATGTGCATGTTGATGCTGATTCACAATATGTCACTGGCATTGATTATAGTGTTGGCGCTGGTGGTACTGAACAAATTGCGCAAATACCCAGAATTAATGGTGAATTTGTTATTGAGGAATCGAAATCAGATACCTTCGATTTCTTCGCAAATTATGAAGCTGATAATTACAACGTAAAACTTGTCGCTGGCCATACCGAATCTGAAGGTGGCCCTTCAGAAAAATATCGCGCTGCCTATTATTCTGGCTCAAATGCTCAGCAACAAAACAGCTCTCAGTTTTATGGTTGGAGTTTTGAAAACCAAAAACTACATACCTATATGGACCCTGAGATGTTTAATAATCTGAAGGCAGGCATTGGTGGTGAAGCTGATGTGGGTGCAACAGATTCAAGCTTTGTAGGTGGCACTCAGGAAGAGGATTATGCACAGGTAGACGTGGATTGGTTTGTTGATTGGAATATTATTGAAAGTCTACATTTTGGTGTTAAGTATCGTAAAGGAGAAATACGCCGTGATACTCGCAACACCTTTTACCTTGCGCCTGATTTTGACGTGGCAGCGGGAGAAGCTAGACCAGGAGGTATCACGCTTGAAGATGATTATTCACGCAATGGTGGCATACCTAACATTATCGATGTGTTGCCAGACAAGCCATTAGGAAATTTGTCTGACGTGATTAATGTGAATGTTTTTCCCGCTGTTGATTGGCATAAATACCAGGCACAGCTTAATAAAAACTTTAAAGCTTACACCCGTTTCGAACCTGATTTTGTGTATGAGGTTGAAGAAGAAATTTTTGCTGCTTATGGTCAAGCGGATTACAAATGGAAAGATCTGCGCGGTAATTTAGGTGTGCGAGTTATTCGCACCACTACTACTAGTACGGCGAGCGACAGGTTTGAATATCGATTAGATCGCACTGATGCTGATGGTGTCGATATTCCAAACGACACAGCTATACAGCGAGATATTCTGGTTATCCCTAAAAGTGAAGAGAAGACCGAAGTTTTGCCTAGTTTTAATATAGCTTGGGATTTTAAGGATAATTGGGTCTTCAGGGGAGCGGCTGCAAAAGTTATCGCTCGTCCTGGTTACGATGATTTAGGGAGATTCCAAACATTAACGTACCGCAGCGCCGAATGGGCCGCTGATTCTAGTGCCCGTGATGACTTTAATCCTGATACAGATAGTGAAGGATGGTCAGGAAGTGGTGGTAACTCTTCCCTTGAACCATTTGAGGCAATCCAGTTTGACCTTTCTGTAGAATATTATTATGGCGAAGGTTCTGGTGCCAGCGTGGCGTTTTTCCATAAAGACGTAGACAACTTTGTGGTTCCTCTCGTTTTGGATGTGCAACGTAACGTACCAGAGAAATCTTTTACTGTTAATGGACAGACATTGAATGTGGGTGGAGACATCGCCGTTAGAAATTTCTCTACTTCTGCTAATGGTACCAATGCCACTTCTAAGGGGGTGGAATATGCGTTCCAACACTTCTTCGATAATGGTTTTGGCATCTATGGGAATTACACCCGCAATCTTACCAATCAAGCCGATGTTTCTATTGATGGTGCCAAGATTGGAGAGTCACCCCTTACAGGGAGTTCAGACTACCAAGGAAACTTTTCAATCTTTTATGAAAACGACTTGTTTAGTGTACGTGCGTCATATAACGAACGTGGTCCTACTATTGGTGGTTTAGTGACATCCTGGGATCTTAACTTCTATACCGATACTTATGAACAGATAGACATAAACGGCAGCTACAACATTACTGAAGACCTAGTGTTATCAGCTTCTGTTATCAATCTGACTGAATCGGAAAGTTACACTCATTTAGGTGATGACACCAAAAATAGATTTATTTCAAATAGTTACAGTGGGCGCCGCATCTACGCTGGCATTAATTACAGATTCTAAGAAATTAGCGGTGTGCCAAAGATTCAGCGGTCTTTGGCGTCCTATAAAACAGATTGGATAGAGGAATTACAATGAAAAAACTCAAAATCAACAAAACGTCAACCGCTTTGCTGTTGTCAATCAGTACGTTATTCGGTTGCAGTGCAGATGATCCCGTCGCCACCGATATACCAGAACGTGCAGCAATTAATAAAGTGACATCGGCTGATATTACTGGAAGTGCAATAAAAGGCACCTTAAGTAATGCGGTTGTAAGTCTGCAACAGATGAATGGTGCGGATATTAGTATCTTGTCCACAAATCGTACCGATGCAGACGGAGCCGTTAATCTGGAAGTTCAGGCCAATTCTGGGTTCGGTATCGACAGTATGTTCAAAGTCACGGTAACAGCAGGCAGCGATACACAAATGATGTGTGATGCTATTACTTGTGCCAGCGTTGGCATGGGTGAAGCCCTAGGTGGCAGCCCTTTGACAGGTTCCGATTTGACAACTCTGACTTATGTCAATGTGCCACTTTACAGTCAGGCAAACGGTACTGCAGATGCGAATTTTAACGCCAATGCATTAACTACCATAGCCACATCTCTGATTGAACAGGCCGTGCTCGAAGGCAGAAACGTTGCAGTAAGACAGCTTTATGAGCTGGCGTTGGAAGAGTTTTCTGCTACAACATTAAAAGCCCTTGGAGTGTTCTCTCCAGGAACGAATGTTTATCAAACCCAAATGATCAGTGCTGAATCTTACCAAAACTTTGTAGTGGCTGAGGACTGCCAAATGGTGCCATCGGTCGATGAGGATGGTAATCCAATAGTTGATGAAGAAGGTAATGCTATTGATGTCGAAGAGTGTACAGACGTTTTGGCAGATGATGATTTGATTAAAGTATCTCTAGCGAATGCAGCTTTTGCCAATATTAGTGAGTTTGAAGGTTTTAACGCGCTATACAGCGAAACTGCATCGCGTATTCAAGCTGCAGTTGCTGGTGATGTATTTGCCCTAGCACCTATACGTGAACGTCTATTGGCATCTGTAAAAGCCGTGCCTTTTTTGCCCGAGTTGGGTTTAACCGCTGAGCAAGTTATTGATGTTGAATTGACTTTCCTTGATGACGTATCAAGTGGTGGTCCAGTTCAAGAAGTCACTACAGCTGAAAACATCGCGACTGCCATTATCACCGCCCGTAATAGGATTGGTGATGGTGAAGCGGAAACCAAGGCATTTGATGGAGATCTTAGTACTAAATGGCTTGATCACAATGACTGGTCTGGCGCGCCTACTATTGAAGACCCTTCATGGGTGCAAGTGCAGTTTGCAGAAGCACATGCAGTAAGTAGTCTCTTTATTACCAGTGCAAATGACGCTGATGGTCGCGATCCAGAGAATTTTAATCTGCTAGCGTCTAACGATGGTGTTAACTGGGTGACTCTGGCGAGCTTCCTAGGTGAGTCATTCGACGAACGTTTGCAACGCAAAGAGTTCAGATTCAACAACGGTATTGAGTATGCTTATTACCGCTTGAACATCACCAAAAATAAGGGTGACGACACACTCATGCAGATTGCTGAAATTCAACTTGTTGGTCCTATCTATGCAAGTGTAGATCATACCAAGCCGGTTGGAACAGGTGTGATTACTGCTCGCAACTTCATTGGTGATGGCGAAGCACCAGCTATGGCATTTGACGGTAACGCCGAAACCAAGTGGCTTGATCATAACGATTGGTCAGGTGCTCCTACGGTTGAAGACCCTTCATGGGTTCAAATTGATTTTCCAGCAGCTGTAGCGGTTAACTCTCTGGGTATTACCAGTGCTAACGACGCTGATGGTCGTGATCCTGAAAACTTCACTCTTGTTGGTTCAAATGATGCTGGCGCAACATGGACTGTGTTAGGTGAATGGTTAGGTGAAGCCTTTGACGAACGTTTTGAGCGTAAGTTGTTTAGTGTTGATAACGTCTTAGCCTTTGAAACTTATCGCTTAAATATCACCAAAAACAAAGGCGATGATACCTTAATGCAAGTGGCTGAAATTGAGTTCATAGGTCCTATTTTACCTGGTTTAAATCATGGTAAAACAGACGGCGCTATTATTACTGCCAGAAATAGAATCGGTGATGGCGAAGCGGAAACTATGGCCTTCGATGGTGATGTGAACACTAAATGGTTAGATCACAATGATTGGTCGGGAGCACCAACAGTTGAAGATCCATCATGGGTACAAGTACAACTTCCGGGTGCTGCAACAGTCAACAAACTGGGTATTGTAAGTGCCAATGACGGACCTGGACGAGATCCTGAAAATTTTGATCTACTTGCTTCAAATGACGGTGAAAATTGGATAGTGCTAAATAGCTGGATTGGTGAAAGCTTTGACGAGCGTTTTGAACGTAAACAGTTTAGTTTCGGCAATGACCTAGGCTTTAGTTTCTACCGTTTGAACATCACTAAAAACAAAGGTGATGACACCTTAATGCAAGTGGCTGAAATTGAATTGTTAGGACCGCAATACTCGTCTGTTGATCATTCATCAGCAGCTGATGCCGTCATCACTGCCCGTAATCGCATTGGTGATGGTGAAATCGAAACTAAGGCATTTGACGATGATATCAATACCAAATGGCTTGATCATAACGATTGGTCAGGCGCGCCTACAGCGGAAGACCCTTCTTGGGTGCAGGTTGACTTTAGCAATGCAAGGATAGTCACGAGTATCGCTATTACCAGCGCCAACGATGCTGATGGTCGCGATCCTGAGAACTTCAATTTGGTTGGTTCAAATGATAGTGGTTTGACTTGGCAGCCCATCGCTAGCTGGGTAGGCGAGTCCTTTGATAATCGTTTTGAACGCAAGTTGTTCGAAATGGGTAATGGCTTTGCGTATACAAGTTATCGTTTAAACATTACCAAAAACAAAGGCGATGATACGTTGATGCAAATCGCCGAAATTGAACTTATTGGCCCTGAGCTTTAAGTACCTAGAGGAATAACACCTCTTTATTAATTGGCTGTCGGCGCATTGAGTCGACAGCTAGTTTTTTCGTGTATTTTCTAAATCATACTAAACTTGAGTAGGGGATTAAGAAATTCAAATGTTTTTTCTAGCCCAATACGAGAAATAGTTCAGTGATAAAAACTAACTAATCTGCTCAAATAACAGAAAATAGACGAAAAGATTAACCTAATGACGGATGAACCAACTCCTTTGAAACACACCACCCCAGATACAGACTCCAACTCGCCTAAGCCTACTTATTTGGTCGGTATAGATGGAGGTGGAACACACTGTAGAGCCAATATTTACAGCACAGATAAACAATTACTTGGATCTGGGGTAAGTGGTTCTGCTAATCCAGTTAATGGCGTTGAGCAAACAAAAAACTCCATTAACAATGCCATTACTCAGGCTATCGAGCATGCAAATATTAAGTGTAAGCCTAGTCAATTAATTGTTGGTGCTGGATTAGCTGGGTTACACCTTCCTGCTATGCAAAAAAGTATGGGGCAGTGGCAGCATCCATTCAAATCTTTGCATTTTACCACTGATACTCATGCCGCTGTGTTAGGTGCACATCAGGGAACGAATGGAGCCGTCATCATTTTAGGCACTGGCTTTAGTGCACTTGCAATGGTCGATGATAAACAAATGTCAATTGGTGGTTATGGTTTTCCTATAAATGCCACATGCAGCGGCAGTTGGTTTGGACTGGAAGCAATAAAGGCAATACTGCTCGATAATGATCAAGTAGGGCCGCACACATCCATGACCCAAGCGGTATTTGCTGAAGAAAATGTGATTGAACTAGTGACACGTATGAACAATGCGTCGTCTTTTGAATTCGCCAAATACGCACCTTTGGTATTCAGTCACGCCCAAAGTGGTGATGCACTAGCAATAAGTTTGATTAAGCAAGGTGCTGAATTCATTAATTGTGTCATTAGGCAGTTTCTACAAAGAGGTGTGCAATTAATCGCTTTTGTTGGAGGCGTTGCCCCTCATATTCAAAAGTGGCTTGATCCACAATTAAGACTCCACGTAGTCGAACCCAAATTTTCACCGGAATACGGTGCAATGTTATTAGCACAACAACAAATGGCGGTAATCAATGGCTAACAGAAGAGATTTTTTGAAATTATCTGCCATAGGCAGTGCATTGGGATTGGTATTTTCAAATATTAATTCAGCTGCGGCTAAAAATATCCAAAAACCCCAGAAACCTATTGTGGTATCCACATGGGAGCACGGCTTAGCTGCCAATGAAGCCGCATGGCAAGTATTAATTAAAAACGGTCGTGCGATTGATGCTGTAGAAACTGGTGTACGAATTCCTGAGGCTGATCCTAAAGTGAGAACCGTTGGGTTAGGTGGTTATCCAGACAGTAGTGGCAAAGTCACATTAGACGCCTGCATCATGGATGAAAATATGAACTGTGGCTCGGTGGCTTATCTACAAAATATTAAACACCCCATTTCAGTTGCCCGAAAAGTCATGGACGATACTCCCCATGTCATGCTGGTAGGTGAAGGTGCGCAACAATTTGCCAAACAACAAGGTTTTATTGAAGAAAACCTACTCACCGAAGAGTCTAAATTAGATTGGCAAAATTGGCTGAAGTCAGGCCAGGCAAAACAACTCATAAATATCGAAAATCACGACACTATAGGCATGTTGGCTTTGGATAATAAAGGCAATTTATCAGGTGCTTGTACTACTAGTGGGGCTGCATACAAGTTACCTGGTCGTGTCGGTGACTCGCCAATTATAGGTGCAGGTTTGTATGTAGACAATGAAGTGGGCGCTGCTACAGCCACTGGTATGGGGGAACTGATGATGAAAACCGTAGGTTGCCATTTAGTGGTTGAACTTATGCGCCAAGGTGCTTCGCCACAAGAAGCTTGCCGACAAGCTGTACAACGTATCGCTAACAAACTGGATGATTTTGAGCAATTCCAAGTGGGATTTTTGGCTTTGAATAAACAAGGAGAATACGGTGCGTTTTGTATCCAGTCTGGTTTTAATTATGCAGTGCGAGATGCGCAAGGTGAACAATTAATCGATGCAAAAAATTTGTTGGAAAACAACGCATGAGAAAACGTTGTGCCGTTATATTTGGGTTATTAACTTTGCTCTGCCAACCAATCTCGGCAAAAATTACGGCAGAAATAACGGCTAATGCCGCGCCTTTTGCACTTACTCTTGAGCAAGCCAGAAACTGGACTCCTGAAAGTCAATTCGCCTCAGCCGAAAATGTTTCAAGCATCGCTTTAGCAAGACGAATAGATGCCCAACTGCATGGGGAGACGTCAAATTTAGACACGCGCGCCAAGGTGTTATACGCCCCAGACGGGATGAATAATTTCGGCAATTATTTGCAAACTCAACCCAAGTTTAACTTGTACAACTTTACCCATTGGGCGCAAATTGATGTGCTGAATTGGTTTGCTGGCACCGCCGACCATACGGTTCAGATCCCCGCTAAACCATGGGTAGACACGGCCCACAAAAATGGCGTCAAAGTTATAGGTTCTATCTTCTTAGCTGTCGCACAATGGGGCGGCAACCCAGATACAGTAGAAACGTTTTTAGAACAAGACCAACAAGGACGATTTGTGTTTGCTCATCGACTGGTTGAAGTAGCCAATTATTATGGCTTTGATGGTTGGCTAATGAATCAAGAAACCAATTTAACTGCCGTCAAAGATCACCACAACCAATTAGTAAAAGGGCAATCCAATCCAAAACGTGGCGCAGAGCTTGGCGAAAAAATGCTGCAATTTATGCAGTACCTGACTGCTATTGCCCCACAAGGAATGGAAATTCACTGGTACGACGCGATGTTACGCAATGGGCAAGTGAAATGGCAAAACGAAATCAATGCAAACAACCAGGATTTTCTGCAAGCAGCAGTGCCCAGCGCCGACGCCATCTTTGTTAACTATTGGTGGAATAAAGAAATGGTGCTTAATTCACATAAACGAGTTAAAGACCTTAAGCGCTCGCCTTACGAAGTTTATTTTGGTGCTGATTTATGGCCTAGCAGAAATGCCCAGCGCTCCTTTAGTCGCAGTCAATGGCTTGACTGGTTATTTGATCCAGAAACAGGGCAAGCATTATCTTCGTTAGCCTTATTTGCCCCGAATCTGAATTTTAATTTTGACGGTGAACCCCATACTCCGGCATTTAGTCAATTTAAAACCAACCCCGATGATTACCGAAGTTTTTACGCAACCGAGCAACGCTTGTTTAGTGGTGATGACTTAAACAGCGCGACAAAGGATAAGCAGGGATGGTCAGGATTGGATAGTTACTTAGCGGCTAAATCAGTCTTTACTAGTTTGCCATTAGTGACCCATTTTAATACTGGACAAGGAAAGTCTTGGTTCGAACAAGGCCAAGTCAAAAGTGGCCCTTGGACCAATATCAGTAAACAAAGCTTATTACCCACATGGCAGTTTGCCGTGTTAGATGAAGACGCTAATTCCAGCATCCAACCCTATTATAATTTCGAGCAGGCATATCAAGGCGGAAGCAATTTAAGCATTGAGGGCAGTTCCAAGTCTGGACTAGCCATCATCCCTCTTTTTCATACGGACGTTCAGATTCAACCAGTCACAAAGATAGAAATTGTTGTGCAAGGCGTCTCTGAAAACTTGTCTGTGTACACCACCACAGATAAGGGTGAGAAACACCTATATCCATTAGAAAAGGAACAAGCCAAGTCGAGCCATAATGGATGGCAAACCTATCATTTTGTTGTCGCAAATAAACAGCCAGAAATAGTGACTCAAGTAGGCTTACAACTTTCACCCCAAGCCGATCAGCAAATACTACTGAAAATCGGCAAGTTGGCACTGTATTAAGCCATGATCGATATAGAAATTTGTATCAGTAGCGACAACTTCGAAATACTTAGTAAACAAGTATTAGCTGCAAAAATGGGTGGAGCAAAACGAGTCGAGCTGTGCAGCAATATGCAGCATGACGGTTTAACACCAAGCCAAGCGGCAATCGAACTAGCCAGTTCAGTCTTAACCGACGAACAAGAACTAATGGTAATGATACGTCCAAGGGAAGGTGGATTTTATTACGTAAAACAAGAGATAGAACAAATGCATAGCAGCATACTATCTGCGGCTAAGAGTGGCGCAAATGGCGTGGTGTTTGGACTACTGGATAGATCACAAACTGCGCTGAATATAACTGCGATGTGTGCTTTAGTTGAGCTAGCGAGAGAAGAAGGTCTGGCTGTCACTTGCCATAGAGCATTTGACGCATTACTCGACCCCGTTGCTGGTTTAAAACAACTTAAAGCCTTAGGTGTAAGCCGGATCCTAACGGCTGGCGGAAAATGGGGGCAACCTTCTCAGGCAACAGACCATGGGCAGACCTTTTCACGTTATTTGCAGGCAGCACAAGGCGATATCGAAATTATCTTAGCCGGAGGTATAACACCCCAAAATGCGACATCTATTGTTGCTCAGCAAAAACAAACCAATAAAGAATTAACCGAATACTTATCGTTACATGCTTATTCAGGTGTATTAACTGATGGCCTAGTAGATACAAATAAAGTTGCACGGTTATGCCGTGCAGCCAATAACGGTTAATGACATTAAACCCAACAAGAAAGGCGGCTCTCTCGAAAGAGAGCCATTGCAAAAAACTATGATATCTAATTTGACGAAGCAGAAAATATGAACAACAAAACCCAATCACTACATGCTTGTCAATATCAACTAAATGGCGAATGGCAATTTAGACAGCAAGGAACAAACACTTGGCTAGCGGCTTCAGTGCCAGGTTGTAATTTTACTGATTTGTTAGCTAATGGCTTGATTGACGATCCTTTTAATCGAGATAATGAATCGGCGTTACAGTGGATTGAACAAGAAAATTGGCATTACCGAAAGTATTTTAACTTAGATGAAGAATCCCTCGCATACAGCGAAATTCAACTGGTGACGGAAGGATTAGATACTTTTTGTGAAGTGTTTATCAATGGTAATAAAGTTGCAGATAGCTGCAATATGTTTATTGGCCATAGATTTACCTGCAGAGAGTTTCTTGAACTAGGTGAAAACCTGATTGAAATTCATTTTCGCTCACCAATAAAAGAAACCATGCCTCAATATCTTGCTGCGGGTTATGCTTACCCAGCAGAAAATGACAAGTCTGAAGAAAAGCTCAGTGTTTATTGTCGTAAGGCACCTTGCCATTTTGGTTGGGATTGGGGCCCAAGGTTTGTTACTTCAGGTATTTGGCGGGATATTTATTTACAACCCGTCACATCAGCAAAGATTGAAGATCTGTACTTCACCATCCAACATCTATCTGATGAGGTTGCTGAGTTTTCGTTCCAGCTTGAAACCGCTGCCATGGAAAAATTTAAAGGCCAAATGCATATTAAGTGCAAACAAGCTCCCGAACTCAATCAGGTTGTAGACTTAACTATTCCCGCAGTTAAAGATAATCAAAAAAACACCTTAGTTGATATCGATTTTCGCCTCGACGCTCCAAAAAAATGGTGGCCCAATGGTTTGGGAGAAGCGTTTTTATATCACTTCACATTTGAACTTGTGTCTAATGGACATCTAGTCTGCTCACTCGAACAAAAGGTGGGTTTAAGAACACTCGAAGTGGTCAATGAAAAAGACCCTGATGGTGAATGTTTTTATCTAAAAGTGAATGGTCATAGAGTGTTTATGAAAGGAGCCAACTACATACCAGCAGATAGCTTCATTCATCGAGTGACCCCAGAAAAACATCAAGCGTTTTTTGCTGCAACCCAACAAGCCAATATGAATATGTTACGGGTGTGGGGGGGCGGTGTGTATCAAGACGATCTCTTCTATCAATTAGCCGATGAACATGGCATTTTAATTTGGCAGGACTTTATGTTTGCATGCACTTTGTATCCGGCTGACGATGCCTTTATACAAAATGTGCAACAAGAAGCCAGTTACAATATTCGCCGCTTACGTAATCACCCATGTATCGCACTTTGGTGCGGAAATAATGAAGTCGATATGGCCATTAAACATTGGGATTGGCCAGAAAAATTTGAGTATAGTGAGTCACTGTTCGAGCGCTTAAAAACTGACTATAAAACCTTGTTCGAAACTTGTCTGCGAGAAGCTGTGTTGCAGCATGACCCGCAACGTTTTTATTTACGTTCGTCACCCATAGGATCTTGGGAGTCTGATGAAGATCATATTGGTAATCATCATTATTGGGGAGTTTGGCATGGTGAAGAACCCTTTAGTGAATATCAAAAACGTATTCCTCGTTTTATGAGCGAATATGGCTTTCAGTCATTTCCTTTACTCTCATCGGTGCAAAAATTCACTGCTGAACAAGATCAGCATTTGGGTTCTGCAGTCATGCAAATACATCAAAAACACCCAAGGGGAAATAACTTAATTAATAGTTATTTAGAACAAGAGTTTAAGTCACCTAAAAACTTTGAAAGTTTGCTTTATATTAGCCAAGTGCAACAGGCTCTAGGCTTAAAATTAGCCTTTGAAGCCCATAGGCAAGCCATGCCATTTTGTATGGGAACTTTGTATTGGCAGTTAAATGACACTTGGCCGGCCGCATCTTGGTCAGGTATTGATTATTATGGAAAATGGAAAGCTTTACATTATCAGGCCAAACGCAGTTTTGCTGAACAAGTGTTAGTGATTAACCATGATGAAGACGCTTTAACGATTAACTTAGTATCAGACCAACTTACTGCTTTTACTGGGCAACTTGAATTAGCGATTGTGGATTTTTCTGGAAAATTACTTTGGTCTGATGCACAAGAAATACAAGTTAAAGCGAATACTAGCCAACAAGTATTTAGTGCGCCTACAACTCAGTTATTAGGCAAAATTGATATGACGCAAAGTGTGTTTATTGCCAAAGTCAGCACCTTAGACGGAACACATTGTTATTGTGATAATGCTTACTTCTTTGTGCCAAATAAACAGCTGCTGTTACAACCAACACCGCTCAATATTGTTGGAAAAATACAACACAATGAATTGCAGTTAACCCTTTCAGCCTCACAGGTTTTGCGTCAAGTTTACTTAGACATTCCTTTAGAAACGGCGAACTTTAGTGATAACTTTTTTGACCTAATACCCGGTCAAACAAAAACTGTGAGCGTTTCTTTAGCTAATAGTGAATCATACAATGTTGAGTCTTTAATAGAGCAACTTACTTATATGTCTCTGTATGACAGTTTTACTGAACAACTAAGTCAGGCGAATAGTTTCAGAGTGGGACGCAGTTAATGAATTTGAGTTGGATTGATATTGTAATTATTGCTCTATATTTGAGCTCTGTGTTGCTGCTTGGTTTATATATATCGAAACGAGCCAGTACCGACTTAGACAGTTACTTTTTGGCTGGTAAACGTATCCCTTGGTGGGCGTTGGGTGTGTCTAACGCGTCAGGCATGTTCGATATTGCAGGCACCATGTGGTTAGTTTCAATGTGTTTTGTGTATGGACTTAAAGGCGCTTGGTTACCTTGGATATGGCCAATATTCAACCAAATATTTTTGATGGTGTACTTATCGGTGTGGTTAAGGCGTTCCAACGTTTTAACGGGGGCAGAATGGCTAAAAACCCGCTTTGGCACTGGCAAAAGTGCTGAGATGTGTCATTTGATTGTGGTTGTTTTTGCCATAGTTAGCGCCATTGGTTTTATTGCCTATGCCTTTAAAGGCATAGGAAAATTTGCCGAAATATTTTTTCCATGGGAGGTTTCACCAGATATCTACGCTTTAGTTATTTTTGCTGTTACCACTATTTATGTGGTGAAAGGTGGCATGTACAGCGTGGTGTTCACTGAAGTATTACAGTTTGTGATTATGACCATAGCCGCGGTTGCTGTGGGTATTATTGCCATTTATGCCGTGAGTCCCCAGCAAATTGCAACGGCAACGCCTGAAGGTTGGAGCGACTTATTTTTTAGTTGGCATTTAGACCTAAACTGGACGGGTGTGATAGATAGTGTGAATGACAAGATCCAAAACGATGGCATGGAATTGTTTGGCTTAATGGTGATGATGATGTTGTTCAAAGGCATTCTATCCAGCATGGCAGGGCCAGTCCCTAATTATGATATGCAGCGAATTTTAGCCACTAAAACCCCCAAAGAAGCGGCCAAAATGAGTGGCTTGGTTTCTTTAGTGATGTTTTTCCCTCGCTATATGATGGTTACGGGTTTATCAGTGTTGGCGCTAGTGTATATGGGCCCAGATATTCAGGCTCAAGGTGAACATTTTGATTTTGAACAAATATTACCTTATGCCATCAATAATTTTGTACCTGTTGGCTTAACGGGCTTGTTGATTGCGGGATTACTCGCGGCCTTTATGTCGACCTTTGCGGCTTCGGTAAACGCTGCGCCTGTGTACATCGTTAATGACATCTACAAACGTTATTTCAAACCTAACGCGGATAACGCAACCTTAATCAAAATGAGTTATTTAGTCTCAGTTTTACTGGTAACAATTGGGGTGTGTTTAGGCCTAATGTTAGACAGTATCAATGAAATGATGCAGTGGATATTTGCCGCGTTATTTGGTGGCTATGCTGCGGCTAACTTGCTCAAGTGGCATTGGTGGCGCTTTAATGCCTATGGCTATTTTTGGGGCATGTTGGCAGGACTAATTGGCTCACTTGTATTGCCTCTATTGTTACCTGATGTGCAACCTCTGATGGCTTTCCCTTTACTTTTATTGGCGGGTTTAGTGGGCTCTGTTGTGGGAACACTTATGACTCCTGCAGAATCGGACGAAGTGTTATGCCAATTTTATCGTCAAGTTAGACCTTGGGGATTTTGGACACCGATACGCAACAAAGTGATACAACAAGATCCAAACTTTATTGATGACAGTAATTTTGGTCGCGACAGTATTAATGTGGTGGTCGGCACCATTTGGCAGTTGACCTTAGTCATTATGCCTATTTATTTAGTGGTACAGCAGTGGTGGCCTATGTTGGGTGTATTTGCAGTAATGGCAGTTACCACTTGGTTTTTAAAGAAAAATTGGTTAGGTAAGTTGGAAGAATCATGATTAAAACAGTAGTAAAGGGGGGTCTTGTATTGTCGGTGACATTAGGGGCAATAAGTTGTGCAAACGAGTCAACTAACGTGACCAAAAGTGCTGTTGTAAAGGGCAAACCAACGTCTTTAGAAAGTCTACAATACGTCAATCCTTTTATCGGTACTGGTGGTCATGGGCATACCTTTCCAGGTGCTGTAGTGCCTTTTGGTATGGTGCAACTTAGTCCAGATAATCCTTCTAAAGGCTGGGACTGGACGTCGGGTTATCATTATTCAGACAATCAACTATTAGGTTTTAGTCATACGCATTTATCCGGAACAGGTGTGGGCGATATGCTCGATATTTTGGTCATGCCTTTTCGTGGAGACTATCAAAAACGTCGCGAGAATGAATTAAAGCGAGTGGTCAGCACTTATAGCCACGATCAAGAGAGCGCGAGCCCAGGTTATTATTCGGTGGTATTACCTGAAGAAAACGTCAGCGTAGAGCTTACCGCTACCGAGCGAACCGGGGTGCACAGGTATCAGTTCTCTGGCAACCAATCGGCAAAAGTCCTAATTGATTTAGGTTACGCCCAGAATTATGACAAAGCCGTGGCGACTTTTATGCGGGTTGTCGACAACCAAACCTTAGTGGGTTATAGAGTGTCTACTGGTTGGACTGACTATCAACCCACTTATTTTGTTGCTAAGTTTAATCGCCCTTTTACTCACCAATTTTATCTAGAAGGTGAGGCATTTTTTGGTAGCGCACCGATAAAAGGCGACACTATCAATCGGCCTAAAACTGAGGTGGTATTGGACTTTGGCGACTTATCAAATAAACCCTTAATTACTAAGGTGGGTTTATCCTATACCAGCATTAAAGGTGCAGAAAAAAATCTAGCTGCAGAAGTAAAAGACTTTGATTTTGACGGTGTAAAACATGCTGCAGAAAACTTGTGGGCCAAACAACTAAACAAGTTTAAGGTCACTGATCCTAACGTAGAAACCAAAACCAAGTTTTATACTGCCCTTTATCATTCCTTTTTAGCACCTCAAACATTCAATGATGTAGACGGTCAATATTTTGGTGCGGATGGCTCAAGCCACAACAGTCAGGATTTTAAGCGGTATACGCTGTTTTCTCTGTGGGATACGTTTCGTGCGTTACATCCTTTACTGACTATTAGTGATAGTCAGCGTGTTGATGACATGGTGGAGTCTTTATTGGCTTTTTACGATGAAACAGGTTTGTTGCCAACCTGGGATCTGATGTCAAACGATACGGATGTGATGATTGGTTATCATGCTGTGCCCGTTATTGTAGATGCCTATTTAAAAGGCTTAACAGATGCCGATCCACAAAGAATATTTGCTGCAGTAAAAGTCTCGGCCATGCAAAATCAATTTGGTGTGGATACTTTTCGCGAATACGGATACATCCCCTCTGAACTTGAAGTCGAAGCCGTGTCGAAAACCTTAGAGTATGCCTTTGATGATGCCGCTATTGCGGCTTTAGCCAAAAACTTAGGCAAAGATAACGAATACGAATATTTTAGTCAAAGGGCAAATGCGTACAAAATATTGTTCGATAAAAGCACCGGTTTAATGCGTGGCAAAGACAAAAATGGCGATTGGGTAAAAAACTTCAGACCCACTTATGTTGATCACCGCAACACCGATTATACTGAAGCCAATGCTTGGCAATATACGTGGTTTGCCCCCCATGATGTACTAGGTTTAATCGAGTTATTTGGTGGGGAAAAACCATTTGTAGAAAAACTCGATACTTTATTTAGCATGAGTTCTGAGATGGAAGGTTCAGTTGTTTCACCGGATATTTCAGGTCTTATTGGTCAATATGCACACGGTAATGAACCTGTACATCACGTTGCTTACATGTACAGCTATGCCAATCAAAAATGGAAGGGTGAAAAACGTATTATTGAAATTAGAGACACTATGTACCGTAATCATGTAGATGGTTTGGCTGGCAACGATGATTTAGGCCAAATGTCGGCTTGGTACGTGTTCAGTGCTATTGGGTTTTACCCCATGAATGCTTTTGCTGGCGAATACGTTTTTGGCACACCGGAGTTTCAACAAGTGGATATTCAACTTGAAAATGGCAAGGTATTTAGTGTTAAACAACAAGGTAAGCGCTCTGCCAATACCCCTTATGTAAAACAAATTAAACTAAATGGCAAAGTCACAAACCTGCATAGCTTAAGTCATAAAGACTTGGTCGCAGGTGGTGAGCTGATTTTTGAATTTTGATATCTTCAAAATATATACAAGAAGTTGTAAATATTTCAGATGTGTTATTGCTGAAGGGGCAGCTATACCCATATCGGCTAACTTTTGATCTAGATAACGTCAAAGCTATCGACCGCGTGGCGTGAGCTATACCTGCAGAGAGTTAATGGCTCTATATTGAATTTTTGGGATAACAAAATAGATTGACTAAGGTAGTGACTTAATCGAATCTCAGATTATTTACTAAATACTTTACCACCAATCATTTTAAATGCGGGTGTGCCTCTGACTAAGGTGTCTCTAGCGAATAGCGTATTACAATTGGGGCAAATGCAAGGCAATCGGGTGAAATCTTTGGTAATGCGCTGTTTAAAGCATTTAATCAGCGCGCCTTTGCCACCCTTGCGATATTTAAATAACTGGGCTTTGCACTGACTGCAATACACGTCTACCGACGCCTCTGGTACTTTTTTATTGGGTTTGGCCATTACACATCATAACCCAGCCCATGCAAAGTGAACACATTGATAGCGCTCATTAAACGCTCCACTGTAATGCCTTCAATGCTTGGTACCCACTTTCCGAACCAAATTATCATGCCCAACAACAGGATAGTTGACCGTCTTCGATTTTTAACTGCCAAGTAGGGCATGTATGGATGATTAAGGGGAGTCATAGTAAAAAGGGGATCAAAATTAGCCCATTCAAAGTTAAAAAAATATTGAACTTTGAGACTACATTTTGGTGCCTAGAACCGAAATAATTCATTCTACGTGAAACAGGTGTTATAAAGCGCTGCAGCGACTTCTTAGGGTAAACTGTTGATGTGCATTGCTTAGATTAGGGTTCGCGTTTATTCTTCTTAAACTCACATTGAATGATTTAAAAATTCAAGTCGAAGGATTATTTTTACATGGTTTACAAAAGCAAGTTAATCAAAGGATTTATAGTGTGGCTACTATTATTCAATAGCACTTTATTTAGCCATAGCATTTTTGCCACTACGTTAAATATAGTGACCGAGCATTTAGCGCCTTTTCAGATTGTGAATGCGGATGAGATAGGTGGCCTATCAACTGAAATTGTTGAAACGGTATTAAAAGCTTCTGGATATCAATACTTTATTGAAGCGCACCCTTGGTCTATGTCTTTCAATAGGGCTAAACATGAAGAAAATACCTGCATTTATTCTTTGGCTTATATTCCAGTTCGAACATCAATGTTTAGATGGGTTGGGCATATTGTTAAGAGCTCTATTTCACTTTATAGCTTAGCCAATAACCCTTTAGAGATCAGCCAATTAGATGATGCTAAAAAATACAATGTCGCGGTTGTTAGGGACGATGTTACCCATCACTATTTATTAAATAAAGGGTTTGTAGAGAATAAAAATTTTTATGTGACGGACAGTTATGACTCATTACTAAAATTGCTTGAAATGCCTAGTCGTAACATTGATTTAGTTGTGATTAACAATGACTTAATTCGGAATAGATTAGGAAATGCTCAAGAAATCACAAAGTACAAAAATGTTTATTTACTTGAAGATTTGACTCTTGATTTTTATTTAGCCTGTAGTCTTCAAACAAAACAAAGTGTTGTAGATGATCTTAAGGCATCAATGACAAGCTTAGAGCAGCAAGGAGTACTTTTGAAGATTAGAGAAAAGTGGCAAAAAGATATGGATGATTTATTGTGACTTTATTTCATTTTAAGTGAAATTGGCGTTTGTTTAATATTGAATAGGAAGACAATAATGAATTGGATAAAAAGCCTTAGCTTGCTGGTATTTATTTTGTTGGTCAGCAGTGCTAAAGCAAAGGAGTTATTGCTGATTGCAGGATTGGAAAAACCACCTTATGTCATTCCAAGTTTAAACGCTGGATTCGAAATTGACCTTATGCGAGCAGTGTTATCCAGATTAGATCATAAAATTTCCGTAGTCTATGTGCCCTATGGACGCACGTACGAACTGATGAAACAAATCAAAGCCGACATTGGACTGACACTTTCTGCAAAAAGTGGAGTAGATAGTGAGATTTTAAGCCAACCTTATGTGGCGTATCAAAATGTTGCTATCAGCTTAGAAGAAAAGTCTCTTAAGGTATCTAAAATTAAAGATCTGCAAAATTTCACTTTGGTTGCTTTTCAAAACGCTCGGAAAATATTAGGCCCCCAGTTTGCCAGAGCAGCTAAAGCCAGTCCCTTATATATCGAGTTACCACAACAACACAGGCAAGTTGAACTATTACTAGATGGCAAAATAGAAATGGTGGTTATGGATATTAATATTTTTAAATATTTTGCGCAGTTGATAGCGGGCACTGGTTATATGGAAAACGTTGTGGTGCATAATATTTTTCCATTGACTCATTACAGCGCAGCTATAGCCGCCCCCGAACTGCGTGAAGCATTTAATCGCGCTTTTACTCAATATGTTGCGACGGCCAAATATGCTGAGTTACTTAAAGAATACAACATCATTTATTTGCCACAAGATTAATGCGCGAAGCAACGTTAGCGCTACAAGAACGTGACTATCTCATTTAAGCTCTTCTTATTGAGGGCGTGCTGAGGGATAGTGGCATCTTCTGCAGGGTAACCCACAATTAACAACATATAGGGACGTTCGTTATCTGGGCGGTCACATATTTTCGACAAAAAACTCATGGGTTTGGGAGTGTGGGTGAGGGTAACTAACCCCGAGTGATGTAAGGCATTGATCAGAAAACCTGTGGCAATACCCACAGACTCATGTACGTAATAATTGGTTTGTGTATTACCGTCTTCTTGCTGAGTATTTTTTTGGCTGAAAATAGCAATGAGCCAAGGAGCATGTTCTAGATAAGGTTTATCGGCATCGGTGCCTAAGGGTTTTAAAGCGCCTAACCATTCATCTCCCCCGCGACCTTCGTAAAAGCCTTTTTCGTGGGCTTCAGCCTGCTCACGCACTTGTTTTTTGACATCTTGTGAATGAATAGCGACAAAATGCCAAGGTTGATGGTTAGCACCATTAGGTGCAGTGCCAGCGGCTTTTAAACAGTTTTCGATAATATCTTTAGCGACCGGACGGTCACTAAACTTACGAATACTATGGCGGCGTTTGATATCAGCATAGAACTGCTCAGAACGAACTAGCATATCTGCTGGTGCATATTCTACAAAGTCGTTTAATGGTAAAGCATCATGTTCTTGCATCGGCGTCTCTTTTTATTTTTTAGCCACTGTATTTTATCGAGACACCTTTTGCCAGAATTTAACTTTATGCCACTTTTAATGCTTGTTCACGACTGGATAAGTATTCGTTGTAAGTACCTTGGAAATTAATGACTTCATGCTCGGTAATTTCGATAACACGGGTGGCCAAAGACGAAACAAATTCTCGATCGTGGCTAACAAAAATCAAGGTGCCGTCAAACTTTTTAAGGGCATTGTTTAAGGCTTCAATGGCTTCCATATCCATATGGTTGGTGGGCTCGTCCATTATCAGTACATTGATATCTGACATCATTAATTTACCAAACAACAAACGGTTTTTTTCTCCGCCTGAGCAAACCTTGGCTTTTTTATTAAAATCGTCAGCGGTAAATAATAAGCTACCCAATAAACCACGTACTGCTAAGTCATCGTGTTTTGGGGTGCGCCACTGTGACATCCAATCAAACAAAGTGAGATCAGTGTCGAAGTCGGCAGTACTATCTTGCGGGCAATAACCAATGCTGGCATTTTCAGACCATTTAACTACGCCACTTGTGGCTTGTAAATCGTCAATCAAACAGCGTAATAAGGTGGTTTTACCTGCGCCGTTTTCACCGATTATGGCTAGTTTTGCGCCGGCTTCTAAAATGAGGTCCGCGTTATTAAATAGCGGTTTGTCATCAAACTTATGAGTCAGTTGCTCGAGGATCAAAGCCTGACGATGTAATTTTTTATGCTGTTTAAGCATAATTTTAGGCGTACGGCGACTAGATGATTTCACTTCGTCTAAAGTGATTTTTTCCATTTTCTTGGCACGAGATGAAGCTTGTTTTGCTTTTGATGCATTGGCTGAAAAGCGATTCACAAAAGCTTGTAATTCGTCAATTTCAGCGCTTTTCTTGGCGTTTTCTGTGTGTAATTGTTCTTGAATTAATGACGATGCCGCTTGGTAAGCTTCGTAGTTACCAGGGTAAATACGTAATTCGCCGTAATCAATATCAGCCATATGAGTACACACTGAATTCAAAAAGTGTCTATCATGAGAAATAATGATCATGGTGCACTTACGTTCGTTAAGCACCCCACCAAGCCAATTAATGGTATAGATATCAAGGTTGTTGGTTGGCTCATCTAACAGCAAAATATCTGGATTAGAGAACAATGCTTGGGCTAATAACACCCGTAATTTCCAACCGGGTGCCACTTGGGCCATTAAACCAAAATGATAGTGCTCGGCGATACCTGCTTGCAATAGTATTTCACCGGCTCTGGATTCCGCGGTGTAGCCGTCCATTTCGGCAAATTGGGTTTCCAATTCTGCCACATGCATACCGTCTGCTTCGCTCATTTCCGGTTTAGAATAAATCGCATCTCGCTCTTGTTTGACCTTCCATAGTTTTGCATCACCCATAATAACGGTATCAACCACTGTGTATTCTTCAAACGCGAATTGGTCTTGGCTTAGCGTGCCGACCTTTTCGCCAGGAGTAATAGAAACATTGCCCGAGCTTGGTACTAAATCACCACTGAGAATTTTCATAAAAGTGGATTTACCACAGCCATTGGCGCCAATCAGTCCGTAGCGATTGCCGTGGCCAAATTTAGCCGAGATGTTTTCGAACAATGGCTCAGCGCCAAATTGCATAGTGATATTTGCAGTAGAAATCAAAAGTAGGTCGTCCAGAAATAAGAAAATTAATCGATATGCCTAACAAGTGGGCTACCACTCGACAAACAAAGGCCGCGCATCATACGGAAATATGCTGCTAAAGTCGAGCCAAGTTGATGATTATTTATACAGGTTGATATCATTATGGCTATTATTGTACTTCTTAAAAACTGCTTGGTAGCATTATCAGGCTCGTTAATTTTTAATGGATTATTTATGTCTCCTCGCCTTGATTTAAAATCGTTTGTTATTGTTTTACTGATGCTTTTTGTATCTGCATGTGCCACGCCACTGCCACCGCCACCGCCACTCATTAGCGAAATCGAGCGTTTAACAGCTAGAGCAGACCGCGTCGAAATTATTCGGGACGACTTTGGGGTACCCCATATATACGGCAAGTCAGATGCAGACGCGGTATTTGGTTTGTTGTATGCCCAAGCAGAGGATGATTTTAAACGAGTAGAGCGTAATTACATCTGGGCCATCGGCAGACTCGCAGAGGTTGAAGGCGAAAAAGCCTTATACAGTGACCTGCGAGCCCGTTTGTTTATGACGATTGAACAAGCAAAGTTAGCCTATGAAAATTCCCCAGCATCACTGAAAGCGTTATGTGATGCCTTCGCCGATGGGCTCAATTATTATCTGGCGACACATCCAAAGGTTAAGCCCGCTTTGTTGACACGATTTGAACCTTGGATGCCGATGTTTTTTTCTGAAGGTTCAATAGGTGGCGATATTGAACAAATTTCAGTAAAAGGCATAGAAGCTTTTTATGGGCGCAGAGCAAACTATCTAGATAGTCCAGACTTAGCTATGGCTGAGCCAAGTGGCTCCAATGGTTTTGCAATTGCAGGCAAGTTGACCCAATCTGGTGATGCCATGTTATTGATCAATCCGCACACCTCTTTTTACTTTCGACCTGAAGTGCATGTGGTTAGTGAAGAAGGTTTAAATGCTTACGGCGCCGTAACCTGGGGGCAGTTTTTTGTGTATCAGGGTTTTAACCAAAAAAATGGCTGGATGCATACCTCGACCCATGTCGATTTTATGGATGAATATCTTGAAACCATTATCGAGCGAGGTGACGATTTATATTATTTATATGACGGTGACGAATTAAAAGTTGATACCTCAGCCGTCACGCTGAAATATCGCGATGCAGACAGGGTAAAATCTAAAACTTTTGCTACTTTTGGCACTCATCATGGACCAGTGACCCATATGGAAAATGGTCAATGGGTGTCAACAAGAATAAACTGGGATCCGGTGAACGCTTTACAACAATCTTTTATGCGTAGTAAAACCTCAAACCATGCCGAGTTTCGCAGCATGATGGACATACGTACTAACTCGTCAAATAACACCGTTTATGCCGATTCCGATGGCAATATCGCTTATTATCACGGTAATTTTATCCCTAAGCGAGATCCTAGTTTCGATTATTCACAGCCAGTGAATGGCTCTATTAAAAAGACCGATTGGAATGGTTTACACACAGTAGATGAAACTATAAGCATTCTTAATCCGGCTAATGGTTGGATCCAAAATGCCAATTCCACCCCCTTTACTGCTGCCGGTGAATTCAGCCCTAAAGCAGAGGATTACCCGATTTATATGGCTCCCGATCCTGAAAATTTCAGAGGTATTCACGCAGTTGAAGTCTTAACTGGCCAATCCGATTTTACTTTGGACAAGTTAATTAAAGTGGCATATGACCCCTATTTACCAGGATTTAAAACCCTTATTGCTGGTCTTGTTGACGCCTATGACACATCGCGCAGTCCTTCTAATGCCTTAGCAGAACCAATTAACACACTGCGCCAATGGGATTACCGTGTATCAGTGGATTCTGTTGCTATGTCGCTGGCACATTATTACGGCATGCAATATTTGGCTGAAGGCATTCGCCCAGAAGGCAAAAGCGCGATGCAAACCATTGAATATTTTGGCAATAGTTCACTGCGCTCAGAGAGATTAAGTATCTTTGAGCAGGCACTAGAAAAATTGAGCGCAGATTTTGGCCAATGGAATACTCCCTGGGGTGATATCAATCGATTACAGCGGCTCACAGGTGAGATTGACTTGCCAGTGGATGATACACAGCCAAGTATTCCAATTGGCATGGCGTCAGGACGATGGGGTGCTTTAGCGGCTTTTGGCGCCCGTTCGGTTAATGGCAGTAAAAAACTTTATGGATACAGAGGTAACAGCTTTGTCGCTGTGGTGGAATTTGGTGAGAAAGTCAAAGCCAAATCGTTACTGGCCGGCGGGCAAAGTGGTGATCCAGCCTCAGCGCATTTTTATGACCAAGCTCAGCGCTATGCCCAAGGTCAGTTTAAAGATGTCGCCTATTATAAAGAAGACGTGCTTAAACGAGCGGTTGAAAGGTATCGACCCGGTAATCGCGAGTAGTTTGCAGCGCACGGGGATAAAACTGGCCATCCTAAGCGTAATTATGGCTAGGGTTAACCCCTAGCCATATCATCGCCTTTTGTATCAGCAGGTCGTGCTTTTAAATACTGTTGGGTCATTTTTTCTGCAGAACGTCCCGCTACGTAACCGCCCAAACCAATTTGCAGTAGCGTCCATGCGTCTCCAGCTAGAGGATTAGGTAACCAACCAAAACTATCACATACCACTAAAGTTAAAAACGTTAACATAGTGATAGGTCTCCAGTTGCGCTGCATCCACGACTGGCCTGTTGCTTCGGCAGTGATGATGGCGGTTTGCCCCTCTAATAGTCGGCTTTCGTAATCAATGACTTTGGCCAATAATTCGTTTTCTACGGCTTTAATTTGTGCTTGCAGTTTAAGTTTCTCTTCGTCGCTTGTGTGTATCTCATCGATTAACTTTACGGCGGGTTCAAAGATGTTACTGATAAAAGAAAAAACGTTCATATTCCCTCCCAGGAATGTTAAGACTTAAGCTACCTCAAATGGCAGATTTAAGGTCTGTTAGGCATCATCTTTTTAAATGCCGCGTAGTGTTGTTGTATTTTATCGCCATACACTTTTTTCTGACCTTTACCGTTGTACATACCAGCAAAATCTTCGAAGGCTAGATCTTGTAAATAGCGCAACATGGTTGGTGAGAAAAACTCAAATAGGCCGTTAACTTGACCTTGAATGCTGTGAGCAAAAGCATCAAACATTTCCACTTCAGACTGGTAACCAATACGTTGAAAATGAAACCCCATAATTTGAGGTGCGCCCATACTGATAGATAATATGGCCGCCTTTTCATCTAGTTGGCGTGCAAATTCAAATACTTGCCATTCGTTTGGCTGACGGCCATGGAATGACTGCCATTCTCCTGTTGGTTCTCTTCGCCATTCATGGTCGCGCCATACTTTGTTATTACTGTATCGAAAATGTTGGCGGAATTGTTGGGGGTTGTGTTGCCCCCAAAACTTCCAAAATTTGTGGTTTTCAAAACGAATAATCATACGATCACTGTTATTTTGCTCAAATCCTTTGCCAGAGCTTTCTACGCACAGCACAGCCAAAGCACAGGCCACATCAAGTTGTTTTTTATCGCTCAATTCAGTCAACAATGCGCCCCACCTGTTCCATGTTGCGGCGGTACTACGTTGTTCACTGGTGCCTGTAACCGTTAAAATTGTGGTGGGAGTGAGTCGCGACAGTCCTTGATCTTGCGCCGCAATGGGTATGCTTATATCGTCTTGATGATCGGCTAAAGCGACAGGATCTAATTGTTCAAGGAGGGTTGGATCTAATGCTGTTAAGTATTCGCTGGCCACATAGCCCCTGTTACCATTGAAGCGAATTTGACTCCAGCTTTGTTGTTGCCCCTCAACCCACACTTGGGCCTCAAAATTAAGTTGACCAAATAAGCTGGCGCTGGAGTAGGGGGCTGAGCGCACATTTAGTAGGTCGGCGCTGACCTTGGCATAATGTCCAGTTGAAACGTAGACCAAGTCCACATATTTGGCTGCAACATAAGCAGTCTCACCATTAAATTCAATTTCTATCCAATCGTTTAATACCGCGAGGGTTTTAATCGAGGCACCACGACTTATTGTGGCAATATGTTGGGCGCTAGCTGATGGGGCTTGTCGCACATTTAATTTGTTAATGTTTACTGTTCCTGTGAGTCTGGCTAAATCGTTAACTGGCTTGAGGTAGTGAGCACATACAAAGCCAAAGGTATCGTTGTAATTAATTTGCAGCCAATATTCAAAGGGCCCATCGCCCTGAATTACCATGCCTTCAGTGAGCTGCCCTAAAATGGCTGCGCTAGAAGTTGGCATACTGCGTACATTGAGTAATGAAGTTGAAACTGCACTTAACATCTTATGTACCCGTAGTAGGGAGTTTGAAGGAAGAGGTTAAACACGTCATAGTTCCTTTGACTAATTTTTAATCAATTATGAATATAGAGTGCAACAAGAAAATTTACAATATCTGTAATATTGGTTCGGAAATTTAGGAGATTTGAGCAGACTAGTGTGTAGAAGAGATCTTGGATGGAGCACACAGAATATCGGCAGCAATTAGTGCGACCTATATCTGACCTATTGGGTAAATCAGTATGGCCGTTAAGCTAATTGCTACAAGTAATACAGCAACACATAAGCTGATAACAACCCAGCTATCCATAGTGCTGTGGTGCCTACAGGCCAAGATCGGGCGAACATGCCGCGCTCTTTACTATCGGCGGTATGGGGTTGACCTAAGTAGCGCACCGCTATTAGGTGTAAAAACTTCTGCAAGCGGGCTCTTTGCTTTGCAAGCACTTCACTCATTGAGCTAAGGCCTCGTTCGATTAATTTAAGTAATGAATGGGCTACACGTCGCCACAACCAATCGGTGTCGAGGCTGATGGTCATAGTTCGTTTCATTAATGGCAAGAGCACGAAAAAAGCTAAGCCGGAAAATAGTAGCAGTTGCAAATAGAACAACACTTTACCAATCGAATAGGGTTGGTATTCAACTGGGTAAGGCAGCAGAGCGTAGAGCGGTTCGGGGAAAACCCCCAGCCCAATACACAAACCAGCAAAAATGATCATTGCCAGCCCCATATTCCATGGTGCATCTTTGGGTCGTAAACCAGAATCTTTTTGGAAAAACACAAACCACGGGAATTTGATCCCAGCATGTAGAAATACACCAGCAGAAGCGGCCGTTAATGCCATGTACACCCAGACTAGATTTCCATCCACCGCCGCCTGAGAAATCATGCTTTTTGTGGTAAAACCTGAAGTCAGTGGAAAGCTGGAAATTGCGAGGGCTCCAATAATACCGCAGACGCACGTAACCGGCATGGTGCGAAACAACCCACCCAGTTCCATACATTTATTTTTACCCGTGCGATAGATGACCACACCGGCACTCATGAATAGCAGTGCTTTATAGATTATATGGGCAAAGGCATGTGCCGCTGCACCATTTAGAGCCATTTCGGTGCCAATACCCACGGCAACCACCATAAAGCCCACCTGATTAACAACTGAATAAGCGAGTATACGCCGCACATCGTTTTCAAGTAGCGCGTAGATGATGCCATACATCACCATAAACAGTCCGAGGCCAACCAATACAGGCTCACCTGGGAACAATAATATAAGCGCTAGCACGGCTGTTTTTGTCGTAAATGCCGACAGGAATACCGATCCAGTGGGACTGGATTCAGGGTAAGCATCCGCTAACCAAGCGGATACAGGGGGGGCCGCAGCGTTTATTAGAATACCAATAAGTATCATCCAAGTGCTAAAATCTGTTGCCAGCATAGGTTGGATTTGGATCGATCCCGTACCTACCACCACACCTTCAATTCCAACCTTGAGTATCACGCCACCAAGCAGGTGCATGATGGCATAACGCATTCCCGCGGCTCGCGCACCAGGCGTGCCGCCACACCACACCACGACAGTCGAAAACAACGCCATTAATTCCCAATATAAAAATAGGGTTATCAGGTCGCCAGCAAAACACACGCCTATAGCACCCGCGGCATAGGCGTAAGCTGCAGCGAGTTCATACCATTTGGCGATACGAAAAGCGTACAATCCACCAATAAACACCATGATCGCAAATACGGTGGCGAACAATCGTCTTAACGGGCTACCTTCAACAGGTTCTATGTTGTATGAGAGAAACTTTACCGTAGCCTGAACCCCATCTGGGATCTGCCATATAGCCCATAACGTGATTATCGGGGCGATCAAGATAACGGCTGTTCGCGCGTGGCCTCTCACTATGCCTATTAGCACAGCGGCAATTAGCAATACTATGGCTGGGGAGAACATTTCAAACGCCATTATTGCCCTCCTTTATCTTGTTTTGTATTGAGTCAGTGGTTTGTTGCTGTTGTGGTTCATCGTAGTAATTTTGCGGACGCTTAAGCACCAAACCTAGCAGTTTTGCTACTAATACCATGATTAAACAGCTGACAAATCCGTAGATTGCACCAAACCCAAACCAAGCATCAAAACCAAAATATCCCTTAACGTATATCACTGTCTGGGCTAGTACTGTCAAGGCAAGCACAATGCTAGAACCAATCCACAGTTTACGAATGGTTGAGGGTCGCACTAGCCAATGTAGCTGTTTTTCGTCATTCATTATTAGCTTATTCCCTTAACAACTTGGCTTTCCAATTCGATTACTGGACCGTTAAATAAGAAGAATCCGAGTGTCAGTAGGGCGGTTAAACACAATGCTAATACAGCTAAAAACGGTGCTTCACCATGAGCCTTACCTCCTTCTTTTTCTCGTTCAAACCAAACCAAATATAGAATGGGCAAAAAGTACGCAGCATTGAGCACTGTACTGGCAATGATAGTGAATACTGCTACCAGATTATCGGCTTGGAATGCACCGGCCAATATATACCATTTGGAGACAAAGCCACCGGTTGGCGGCACTCCGATCATACTTAGCGCTCCGATCGTAAATGCTGCCATGGTCCATGGCATACGTCGTCCAATACCGCGTAATTGGTGAATTTCGGTTTTCTTGGAGGCAACGTAAATGGCACCTGCTGCAAAAAATAAAGTGATCTTGCCAAAAGCATGAGCGACCATATGTATGGCAGCACCTACTTCGGCTAGGGGTTTGAGAATAGCGGCGGCCATCACCACGTACGAAAGCTGGGCAATAGTAGAGTACGCTAGAAGACGCTTGATATTGGTTTGGCGCAATGCCACTAGACTGGCGGTAATAACGGTAAATGCGGCTGCGTACAAAAGCCATTGGGAGCTAGGAGCGGCAAATAGAAATTCAACCCCGAAGATATAAACAATAATCTTGGTGATCGCAAACACCCCGGCTTTCACCACCGCTACAGCATGTAATAAGGCGCTTACCGGTGTAGGAGCCACCATAGCTGCGGGTAGCCATTTGTGCATAGGCATTACGGCTGCTTTACCGATGCCGAAGACAAACAGACCTAATAACAATCCTATTTCAGGGTCATTCAACTTACCGGCAAGGATGCCGCCAGCAGTAAAGTCCCCTGTACCTGCGACATTGTATGTCCAGATGATTGCGGGTAGGAATAAACCTATAGATGTACTGAGTAAAACGCCCAAGTAGATCCTTGCCGAGCGCACAGTCGCTGCATCACCTTTATGGGCTACCAGAGGGTAGGTTGAGAGCGTTAATAGTTCGTAGAATAAAAATAAGGTAAACAGATTGCCAGCAAAAGCGATGCCCATAGTGGCTGAGAGTGCGAGGGCGAAGCAAGCGAAAAAACGGGTTTGATTTTTTTCGTTGTTGCCGCGCATGTAACCCACGGAATAAATCGAGTTAATAAGCCAAAGTCCAGATGCCAAAGCCGCGAACAACATGCCAAGGGGTTCCACTGTAAAAGCAATAGTTAGTCCAGGCATTAACTCGCTGACTTCTACTGCAGGGCGACCGCCGTCAAACAGAGTGGGTAATAATCCCCAGACTACCCAGATCAAAGAGACAGAGGTAATGGCCGTTGCAGCTTCACGCACATTCGGGCTTATTTTCCCAGCAAGAGCAATGGCTAACGCGCCAGCAAGAGGTATGCCAATGGCCAGTAATATTGCTGTTTCAGGTATCATTGTGCACCCTCCATGAGTAAGGCGGCAGCACTATTGGCTAGCTCTAACGGGATCTGCGGAAATAGCCCGAAGTAAATGTTCAAAAGGGCAACCAGTCCGGTGATGAATAGTAGTTGTATTGGGGCCTCAGATATTGGAGCATCAGTTTCGACGGGAGCTTTAAAATACACTGCTTCAACTATGCGCCAAATGTAAACTACGGCCATCAAAGAGCTAATAAGAATTATCGCGACCAGTCCCCAGCCCCAAGGCCCACTTTCTAATGCAGCATTAATCAGCAGCCATTTACTGATAAATCCTGCAGTACCTGGGACACCAATAAGACTCAGGCCGCATACTACTAACGCAGCGCAAGTCCAAGGCATACGCGCTCCAGCACCACCTAGTTGGTCAAGGCGTAAGTCTCGGTACTGATACGCTAGGCAGGCAACAGCAAGGAACAAACCACCTTTTGCTAGTGCATGGTTGAACAAGTGAACACCACTTGCGCTAAGCCCAGCGATACTAACAAAACTGGCACCGAGCAAAATATAGCCGATTTGAGCGATTGAAGATGAGGCAAGTAGTCTTTTGAGATGTCCTTCAAACATAGCAACCGCCGACGCAACCAGTATTCCAAGGATAGCCAGCGGCATCATAAACAGTGCGAACTGAACTTCGTGACTCTCAAGGTTGGTTTGCAGCACCATATAATCGAAACGGATCAGAACATATAACGAAACCTTAGTCGCGCAGGCAGCAAGAAACACTGTCACCATATGTGGTGCATGTGTGTAAGCGTTTGGTACCCAGACATGCAGTGGGAACACCGCTGCTTTGAGTGCTAAACCCATAGTAATGAATCCGGCTGCGACCAGAACTGGGTTTAGGTCAGTAACATCGCCGATACGCGCTTCCATGTCAGCTAAATTAAGTGTGCCCGTCATCATGTAGATTAGGCCAACACCAATCAGGTAAAAAGTCGCGCCTATAGTGCCCATAATCAGGTATTTGAAAACGGCGGGAAGCGCACGGCGGTCGGGGCCACCTGCAATCAATATATAACTAGCCAGTGATGATATTTCCATAAACACAAAAATATTGAAGGCATCAGCTGATACCACTATACCCACAAGCCCAGACAGAGCTAATAGCCAGGCTGAATAAAACAGTGGTTGACGTTCGGCCTCAATCTGCTGATCAATACTTGGTTTGGCCGCCAGTAATGCAGCCGCCCCTGCTCCAGTGACTACCAGTAAAACGAGTGCACTAAACGCATCTACTGACAGGGCAATGCCAAAAGGTGCCGGCCATCCTCCCATGGCGTAATCCAAGGTTTGCCCGTCTAAAACTGCCAGAGCCAGTGTCAAAGCGATGGCAAAACTGACCAAGGCAGCAGCTGTCGCCCCGGCCCACGCCAACCCTTTTGGTTGCAACAGAACCACAAGTGGTGCAGACAACATCGGTACCACAACTTGAAGAGCGGGAAGGTGTGCTAATAAATCCATAGTAATTAATCGGCGTCCAGAATTTCGTTTTCTTCGATAGTGCCGTAACATTCACTGATACGTACCACCATGGCTAAGCCCAAGGCGAGAGTAGATACCCCAACGACTATCGCTGTGAGTATAAGTACTTGGGGCAGGGGGTTGGAGAATATTTGATTTTCCACACCGGCTTGTATGATCGGAGCCGTGCCGCCTTCTACTTTATCCATAGTAATATACATAAGGAATACAGCTGATTGGAAAATGGATAAACCAATCAATTTTTTGATCAAGTTGGTTTTGCTGATCACAGCGTATAATCCCACAGTCAGAATAATAGCGAACACCCAATAATTGAAATAACCCAGTAACTCTAAAAGTTTCATGACAAACCCTCACGTGCGGCGAACGCATGAAAAATAGACAGGAGTGCACCACAAACTGCCATGCCAACTCCGGCCTCGATGATTAAAATACCTAGCTGTTGTCCGAAAACGGGGTCACTGGCTAGCACTGAATAATCTAGGAATGCTCCTCCCATTAACATGCAAACTACACCTACCGCGCCATACAGCATTGCACCACCCACTACCATGCCCAATAGGACTTTGCGCGGAACAGCGCGCAACGCATTGGCTTCACCTTCTAGTAGAGCGTAAAGAATAATGCCGGTGGCAATAATAGCGCCAGCCTGAAACCCTCCACCTGGCCCATATTCACCATGAAATTGAACGTAGAGACCAAATAGTACGATAAACGGGATAAGCAGTCGGCCAACCACTTGAGGTATAAGATGATGGCGCAAACCTTTGCTTTTATCGCTCAAAGCTACGGCTTTTCGTGGCGGGCGCACTCCAAGAATGAATAAAACCCCGATACAGGCGGCGAAGACTACAAACACCTCACCTAGGGTGTCATAGCCTCGAAAGCTTCCCAGGATGGCGGTGACCACATTGGGAATATCGATATATTCAGGCGTTTTCTCTAGATACCAAGGCGCAACATGTTGATGTACCGGGGCATCTGGGTCGCCGAGCCGAGGCTTATCAAAGGTTGCGTAAATGATCAGCAATGCTAAAACACCCACAGTACTAAAGGTGATCCATCGACTACCTTGACGAGGTTTTTCTCGATCGCCTGTCAGAGCCAATGCACATAAAAAAATAACGGTTGTCACACCAGCCCCGACCGCTGCTTCTGTCAGCGCCACATCGGCAGCGTCCAGAATGAAAAAGTTTGCGGCCATTAACAAACTAAAAATAGATGTCAACATTACCGCGACGAACAGGTCTTCGGTGCGCACTATAGCGATCGCTGTGATAACGAGCAGGGTGAGTAGGAAAACCGCAAAGATAAAAATCATTCTGGGTCATTCTCCTGGGGGTCGTCGCTAGCGATGCCTGCATCTGGTTTGAGACCAGATAACAGTGCGGCATTGGCCAGAGCATAGGTAGCAGTTGGTCCCGTCAGTAGCAGGAACAACATAATGGCAAACAACTTTAAAGCAGCCAAGGACAAACCGGCTTGGAGCATCATGCCAACAAAAATTAAAATGGTACCCATAGTGTCGGTAAGGCTGGCGGCATGGATCCTAGTGTAAAAGTTTGGTAAGCGCAGACCGCCAATGCCACCAATCAACACGCAAACACCTCCTAAAACAAGCAAGAGCCAACTTAGAATATCGAGCAGCAGATCAATCATCTTCGGCCCTCGAATTCCTTTTCGATCGGTTCTGGAAAAACTCCAGTACCGCAAGAATACCGACCATATTGACCAAGGCATAGGCTAGCGCAAGATCTAGAAAATCGGGTCGACCATAAAGAAATGCAATGACCGACAATAGTAGTACTGTCTTGGTGCCAAATACGTTGACGGCTAGAACTCGGTCGTAAACACTTGGTCCCATCAGTGCTCTTATTAAGGCTAAAACCATGGTTATTAAAATCGCGATAGAGACCACTATATACATGTCTATTTACGCTCCAGAGCGGCAGCCCGGCGATTAGCCTCACCTTTTTGCAATTCTCTTGCACCGTCACTGGTTAGGCAGTGAACCAATAGTTTCCCCTCGTGTACATCCAATGTGACTGTGCCCGGAGACAGAGTAATAGAATTGCCGAGTATGACTTGACCCACATCGGTTCGGGCTTTGGCCTTCAGCACAACCACTGTAGGGCTGATAGGCAAAGAAGGTGTGAGGATCAGCTTAGCCACGTCAATACTTGAAACAACAATCTCTCGCAGTAACCATAACCAATAACCGGGCAGGCGAGGTAGCTGTCTAACTAACGCTTTATGATGGCGGAAAAAGCCCATACGATGAGCCAAATAAACGCTAACCAAGCATGAAAAAGCGCCCAAACCCATAACCAATGGTTTGTACAGTCCTGACCAGAGCAGCCAAGAAATTGCCAGAACAAGTAGCAACAGCAAAACAGACGAAAGCCTTGCTTCGCCTCGTTGAAGCACTTGCCTAGTGAGGATTAGTTTCATTGTGTGCAGGGATAATTTTTCAATAGTGATCGGTAAACAACTTCCATTGCCGGTTCATCTTCTACCAAACTATCTTGGTCGGCTTTCAGATCGGCAACAACAAGATTAACGACATCTCTTAATGGCAGTGGATCACCTAAGCAAAAACCAGCCAGTTTTGCCGCTCTTGACATATCTCCGCGGCCTGGCATACGGGTACGCATGGCGCGTTCTGCAAAAGTCTCGTTACCAGATATGGCATTTTCGGCATTTAGCATCACTCTTGCGTCGGTGGCGATTGCTCCGTCGAGAAAGCCCTGTATATAGTGAACACAATACTGACCATCAACGCCTTGTGGTTCAGCACTAAGCAGTGCACAGTGCGATGCTAATTCTTTGGCAGTAAGTACTTCTAGGGCATTGGCTGTTGGTACAGCCATTAACTGCAGTGTCAACAGCGCGCTGGCCAGTTTAGAAGTCATTTTTGCAGTATTACGCAGGCTTGAATGTTTATTTTCTAGAGACATAAATAGAGAACCATTGCTAACGTTATGAATAGTATGAACTATTCACAGGCGGGTGCAAGCCCCTGCTAGTGAGTATTAGTAAGTAAAGCCGAACCTGTCTTAACGGTACAAATAATTTTGGACTTTCTATTAAGTGGCATTTTTCTCAAAGTGGGTTAAATCTAGAGCCCACAACTTCATGGATTAACCTAGCTGCCAACTTCGCTGTTCTGCTGTCAATATCATATTTAGGATTCATTTCAGCAATATCAACTAACCGCCACTTATAGTGAAAATCTGCTTGTGACTTGGCTATCCAGCGCAGCATGTTGATGACAAATTCTATTGAAATACCCAAAGTACTCGGCGCACTAACGCCAGGTGCAAGACCTGCCGGAAATGCGTCAAGGCAAACAGTCACATAAAGTTCATCTACTGCGGTTAACATCGGCTCTAGGAGCAGTTGGGCAGCCTTAATATTACAATCAATATCCAGTAAGTACCGAGTTTGAGTTTGCTTGGCATAGGTAAACAGTGCTGAGGTATTGGACGATTCAGCTACGCCCAAGCAAGCATAGTGAAACGGTTGATGATGGCTGTGGCAATATTCAGCAATTTGCCGAAAAGGAGTACCTGAACTGGCAGTGTGCAAAGGGTTACGTAAGTCAAAGTGGGCGTCAAAGTTAACAATGCCAATTTTCTTGTTTGGACCATTTGCTAAATGTTGAACTAATCCTTGGTAACTGCCCCAAGCGATTTCGTGTCCACCACCTAAGCCGATAACCAATGCATTTTGATTCAGGCTTTTTGCGATTTGTTGGGCATATTGAGTTTGGGCGTCAGCCAAATGTGTTTCAGCAACAATATTTCCAGCATCCCGTAAACCACAATCAGCATGCCAAGCTAAGTTTGCCAGCGCATCGCGGATAACATTTGGCCCATTTACTGCGCCAACTCGACCCTTATTGGCGGCCACACCTAAATCACATTCAAAGCCGAGCAAGCTGCAGCTATGCAATATAGTGTTATTGGGGGATGGCTTGTCCATCACTTGATGCCAACGCAGCCCGTCTTGACCGTCTTCAGTATCTTCTCGTCCTTTCCAGTGGTACGTTAATTTAGCCATATCAGTCAACACTGCCTTCCAGCAAACCACTTAGCAGATGGCCTATGTTGGTTAATGCCGTAAACCAACTCTGCGGGATGTTCGATATCCCATAAACATAAGTCAGCATCCATGCCCGTTTTAATTTGGCCTTTGTTTGTTAGGTCTAGTGCTTTTGCGGCATGTTTGGTGACTCCGTAAAGCACTTCTTCTGGGGTTAAACCAAACAACACACTTGCCATATTCATTATGGTTAAAATGGATGCTATGGGGGAACTCCCTGGGTTCAAATCGGTGGCTATGGCCATAGGAACATCATTGGCTCTTAATTGGGCAACAGGGGGTTTTTGGATTTCATTAAGATAATAAAAAGCACCGGGTAATAACACCGCAACTGTACCTGATTGTTTTAATGCTGGGATATCTTTAGGGTCTAAATATTCAATATGGTCTACTGATAACGCGCCATATTCAGCCGCCAATTTAGCACCTTTTAAATCAGAGAGCTGTTCAACATGGGCTTTTACATTGAGTTGCTGTGCTTTAGCGGCTGCAAATATCTTGCGACACTGTGCCGGCGAAAACCCAATGCTTTCACAAAATACATCGACGCAACTAGCCAATTGTTGTTTAGCGATGTTAGGTATTACTTGATCGCAAATAAATTGCACGTAATCATCAGGGTTATCGCGATATTCTTTAGGCACAGTGTGCGCACCAAGGTAAGTAGTGACAATGTTTACCGGCAAATACTCAGTAATTTGTTTAGCAACCTTGAGCATTTTTAACTCAGTATCCATGTCCAAACCGTAACCCGATTTCACTTCAATGCAGGTTACACCCTCTTCAACTAATCTCATAGCGCGTTTAATCGCACTGCTTAGCAGCGCTTGTTCGGACGCTGCTCTGGTGGCATTGACTGTGCCTAAAATACCTCCACCTTGTTGAGCTATTTCGGTGTAAGTTTTGCCTTGTAAGCGTTGTTCAAACTCATTAGCTCTATTGCCACCATAGACAAGATGCGTGTGGCAGTCGATAAATCCGGGTAATAACCATTTATTTTCGCCATCGATTCTTTCATGACACCGATAAGACGCTTCAGAGGCATCAAATATGCCGAGCACCTTACCGTTTTTTATTGCTACAGAAGTTTCAGTGAGTATGCCGTAAGCCTTGCCATTTTTTTGCATTGAAGCAATACGCACATTCTCTATTACTACATCACACTGCTTAGTCATAACGCTTCTCATACAGTTTAGATAGTAATGAGTTTACTTGTACATACTTGTATATACAAGTGTGTTGCTATAGATTACCCAGCATATGAATGGAGTGTTAATGATGAAGAATAAACCCTCGGTGCAGGCTAGGTTTGTAGAAATTAAATCTGCGTTGCTAGACCAGATAGACCGCGGAGTCATGTCTTCGGGTGACAAAGTGTTATCTGAAAACCAATTAGCAGAAAGCTTCGGCGTTAGCCGTATGACTGCCCGCCGAGCTTTGACCGAATTAGTCACCGAGGGGATTTTGGTCCGTTCTCAAGGCTTAGGCACCTTTGTTTCTGACAGCCGGCCTATGAGTTCTATCCTTGAAATACGCAGTATAGACGACGAGATCATGCAGCGAGGCCATCGTTATTCAAACCAAGTGTTAGGCGTTTTTAGGCTACATGCATCTGAGCAACAAAGTGTGTGGTTGGGGGTTAAGGTTAATAGTTTGGTTTTTCATACTAAGGTAGTGCATATGGAAAACGGACTGGTTATTCAGTTCGAAGACCGTTTGGTTAATCCCGCTTTAGCACCCCAGTATATTGAACAAGACTTGACCCACACTACTGCAAATCATTATTTAAACAAAGTTGCCCCGCTGACGCAGGCAGACCATTCGGTTGAAGCTATTTTGCCCGACCAAGAATTAGCTCACATATTGGACATTCAAATTGCCCAACCCTGTTTAAAGATAAGTCGTCGTACTTTTTCAAGTAAAGGCATTGTCAGTTACGCCCGTCTATACCATCCAGGTAACCGCTACAGAATAGGTGGCCACCTTGATTTTCACCCTACAAATTAGGAGCTTTTATGAATCGCCATGATCCCAGCCGTACTATCCGCGCGCCAAGAGGCAACCAACTTAACGCTAAGAGTTGGCAGACAGAAGCCCCTCTTAGGATGTTAATGAATAACCTAGACCCTGAAGTGGCCGAACATCCCCAAAGTTTAGTGGTTTACGGTGGCATTGGCCGTGCGGCTAGAGATTGGCCGAGTTACGACAAAATTGTTGAAGTGCTAAAAAGGCTAAATACCGACGAAACCTTACTCATACAAAGCGGCAAACCCGTAGGTGTTTTTCCAACTCACGAAAATGCACCTCGCGTTATTATTGCCAACTCAAACTTAGTGCCCCACTGGGCGAACTGGGAGCACTTTAATGAATTAGATAAGCAAGGCTTGATGATGTACGGGCAGATGACCGCAGGCTCTTGGATATATATTGGTTCACAGGGCATAGTGCAAGGTACTTACGAAACCTTTGTGAGCGTGGCAAAACAACACTTTAATGGTGTTGCAAAAGGTCGCTGGATACTAACAGGTGGCTTGGGTGGCATGGGTGGTGCGCAACCCTTGGCGGCAACCATGGCTGGCTTTTCAATGTTAGCCATTGAGGTGGACGAAAGCCGAATCGATTTTCGGATCAAAACAGGCTACTTAGATAAAAAAGCCCAAAATCTCGACCATGCTATTGAATTACTAAACCAAGCTAAACTGGCGGGAGAAGCCGTGTCTATTGGTTTGTTAGCCAACGCTGCAGACGTTTTCCCTGAATTGGTAACGCGTAATATCACCCCAGATGTAGTAACTGACCAAACCAGCGCTCACGATCCACTCAACGGATACTTACCTAAAGGATGGACTTTAGAGCAAGCAGTAAACAAACGTTCATCTGATGAAAAAGCAGTAGTCAAAGCCGCCAAACAATCTATGGCAATTCAAGTCAAGGCCATGTTAGACCTGCAAAGCAAAGGTGCGGTCACCCTAGATTATGGTAACAACATCAGGCAAATGGCGCTGGAAGAAGGGGTGAAAAACGCCTTTGATTTCCCTGGGTTTGTACCTGCTTACATTCGGCCATTATTCTGCCAAGGCATAGGTCCATTCCGATGGGTGGCACTATCTGGCGACCCCGAGGATATCTATAAAACCGATGCAAAAGTGAAAGAACTGATCCCAGATAATGCTGATTTGCACCAATGGTTAGATATGGCCAAAGAACGCATTCAATTTCAAGGATTACCCGCACGTATTTGTTGGGTGGGTTTAGGCGAAAGGCAAAAACTGGGTTTGGCTTTTAACCAAATGGTCAGAAGCGGCGAATTATCTGCACCCATAGTGATTGGTAGAGATCACTTAGACTCAGGCTCGGTTGCTTCACCCAACCGCGAAACTGAAAACATGTTAGATGGCTCAGACGCAGTATCGGATTGGCCAATACTCAATGCACTGCTCAACACCGCTGGTGGCGCGACATGGGTCAGCCTACATCACGGAGGTGGCGTAGGCATGGGGTTTAGTCAACATTCCGGTGTAGTCATTTTGTGTGATGGCACTGAAGAAGCAGATAAACGCATTGCCAGAGTGCTACATAACGATCCAGCCACAGGCGTTATGCGCCATGCAGACGCGGGCTATGAAATAGCTAAAGAATGTGCCAGAAAGAACAATTTAGACTTGCCCATGTTAGATGTAGAAGGAAATAAATAATGGAACATATTGTCATTCAACCGGGGCAACTCACCCTATCGCAATTAAGAAACGTGCAACGTCAACACATACCTATTTCATTATCACCCGATGCTTATGACGCTATCCATAAAGCAGAACAAGTAGTCTTGGATGTAATTGCAGAAAATCGCACTGTGTATGGGATAAATACTGGTTTTGGTCTGTTAGCCAATACTAAAATTGCTGAATCAGAGCTAGAACTGCTACAACGCAGCATTGTGTTGTCCCACGCTGCAGGCATTGGCAATTTTATGTCTGAAGATGTGGTGAGGCTATTATTGTTGCTTAAAATAAACTCCCTGTCCCGCGGTTATTCAGGTATTCGTCTGCAAGTCATCGAAGCCCTGATCACTTTGTACAACAAGCAAATCTATCCTGCTATTCCTGAAAAAGGCTCAGTTGGTGCTTCGGGTGATTTAGCGCCTTTAGCCCATATGAGTGTGGTATTGCTGGGAGAAGGCGAAGTGATTTACCAAGGCACCCGAATTTCAGCAGAACACGCCTTAAAAATAGCCGGATTAGAAAAAATTGCCCTAGCACCTAAAGAAGGGTTAGCCCTACTCAATGGCACTCAAGCCTCTACGGCTTTTGCATTAAAAGGGTTATTTTGTGCCGAAAATGCTCTAAATTGTAGTATTGCCATAGGTGCCTTGAGTGTCGAAGCGGCACTTGGCTCGCGGGTGCCCTTTGACAAACGTATTCATGAGGTGCGCGGTCATCAGGCACAAACGGATGTGGCGGCTGCTTATCGAGGGTTATTAAAAGAATCAGCTATTGGACACTCTCACGGTGGCTGCGAAAAAGTTCAAGATCCCTATTCATTACGCTGCCAACCACAAGTGATGGGTGCCTGTTTACAACAAATGCGTTTTGCTGCACAAACTTTGGTCATCGAGGCCAATGGAGTATCAGATAATCCGATAGTGTTTGCCGATAGTGGCGACATTCTTTCTGGCGGTAATTTTCACGCCGAAATTGTTGCTATGACAGCAGACATGTTAGCCATTGCCTTATCTGAAATTGGTGCCTTATCTGAAAGACGGATGGCATTATTGATTGACTCGAATCTAAGTGGTTTACCACCATTTTTAGTCGATAACGGCGGGGTCAACTCAGGGTTTATGATTGCCCAAGTCACCAGCGCAGCCCTTGCCAGCGAAAACAAAACCTTAGCACACCCAGCATCAATCGATTCATTACCTACATCTGCCAACCAAGAAGACCATGTTTCGATGGCCACCTTTGCAGGCAGACGTTTATGGGACATTTTCGACAATGTAGCGGGTATTTTAGCCATCGAATGGTTAGCGGCTAGTCAAGGACTAGACTTTAGAGCCCCACTTGAAACCAGCGATAAACTCAAATCAGTGAAAGCCTTGCTACGATCAAAAGTGCCTTTCTACGACAAAGACAGATACTTTTCACCTGATATTGAAAATGCCAAAAAATTGATAGTGAATCGCAGCTTGTTAGATAACGTTGGTATCGACTTGCTTTAAAACGTTGTCGATGAAGGCCCCTGCTAGCAAAACCAATGGACTAATTCTGCTAGCAGATAAAGGGGGGTTGAGCGATGCCCGTTTACAGAGTGTCGATGAGCAAAACGTTACGTTTTTATACAAAGATTATCGTCAGCCCAATGGATTAAAACGGATGACATTGACCGAGATTGAATTTGCTCGTCCTTACATCAGCCATATTTTACCCAAGGGATCCATGGGTGTACGGCATTATGGCTTTTTATCAAATCGTTGCCGATGAAAGAAACTCTCACTCACTCTAAGCACCATTAGAAGAAAAAAGGCCAATTTCTCCCTTCATTGCAAAAAATATAAATTTCTATAGCATCAATCGAAACCGTTCAACATAGATTGGTAATGAAATTGCGTATAATAAATCGTTTAACCAAAACGCCAGCAAACAGCACTGGCACTGACTCGAAAACTACGCTGCCCGTTTTATGATTCGGGTAGATAAGTAGCAGATGAAACGAATATTATTTCTTTGTAGTCAAAATAAGCTTCGAAGTCCAACAGCTGAGTCCATCTTTTGTGATCGAGAAGGTTGGATTGTTCGTTCAGCGGGATTAAATTCAGGCGCAGAAGTATATATTAGCACTGAAGATGTTGAGTGGGCTGAATATATTTTTGTCATGGAACAGGCGCATGCAAGAAAACTTCGAAAAAAATTTAGGGACCTAATCACTAATCAAAAAATTATTTGTCTGGGGATACCTGATGACTATGAATTTATGGACAAAGAACTAATTAAAATTCTAGAAGATAAGGTTCCCACATTTGTTTATTAGATCATGTGTTAAATTACATAACAAACAAAGCCATCTAGACGCGCAAAAAGCCCGTGCAGTGCCTTGAAACGTTGAGGCTGCAGAAAAAAGTTAGAGCCAAATTACAGTCGTGTTCTAGTTTAAATCTGTTGCTTGTTTAACGGTAAAAGCCTATCTAGATTTTACGTAACAACACGTCTTAAGACATAATATTGACTAATTTTAAGGGTGAATTTTCAGTTGAGGGTTTTTCTACACCCTCGTTAGGCATTCCAGAAACTATGGCTCCAGATTGTACAAAATGTACACTTTCAGAATTAAAAGGTGTCCTCGATTATATAGATAAGTCAACTTACCCTGAAAGATACGGGCGGGCTAAAAATGAATATCAGAAAAGATCGAATGACCCAAAGCAACTGGAGATAGATAATATAAAAAAGGAAGACAGCAAGACGTCTTTTATCTTAATTATTGCAGTCATTATCGTTACTTTTTTCAGACACTAATATTCAATAACTTCTCAGCCATGGATGCAGGGGCTACGCTACTTTGTATTTTTTCAAGCCGTTTCAGTTGCTCACGACTTGAAATGTTCAGGGTGAAAATCTATTAAAGGTTCCAGTTCCAAATTTTACAGCCATTAATTTTTGCCCGTTGTAATGTGTGGCGATCTTTCTCGGCTACACGTTTGCTGTCGTAGGGGCCAAGAATGACTCGGTACCACTTTCCTGACGAGCCTTGACTTGGTCTGACTTGAGCTTCTAAACCTTGAAAGGCAATTTTTGCTTTAAGCTCTTGTGCCTGTCCATCGGTTCTAAATGATCCGCACTGTATTAAACGACGCACTGTGGGTTGATCTTGCTCTTTTTGTTCAATTTTGACCGTGTATTCTGGCAAACTTTTAATAAACTCCCATTCTTCTTCTGGGATGTCAGGCAAGGTGTCTTCTGCGCCTTTGACTTGCTTTGTACTGGTACTGTTGTTTGGAGGGTTTTCAGGAGCTGTACCTTTGATGCTCCACAAAAAATAGCCAAATCCAGCCACTAACATAATAGTGATGATAATTCGTAACCAAGGTAGTGATGGTTTGGGCGGTGGTGGAGCTGGTTTTTTACTGCGGCCACGTGCCACATAATCTTTGTGTGCCATGCTATAAAAAGTACTCCTTAGAAATAAGGGGAATGATGTTACCTAGGATCACAGGATCCTCAATCAGAATCTTCATTTTTATATCCATGCTACCTCAAAATGACGAATTCAGCGGGAATTTAAAGCGATTTAGGCGGGGCCTCCCAGGCGGGGCCTCCCAGGCGAGGCGGCTATTTGTAGGCTTAGTCATCTAAGTCAAAAATGGTCAACGAAGCATAAATCGCTTTAAAACCCGCCCAAAGGGAACTGCTGGGGCACTCCACTTCTTCGTTGCGCCAATTCAGAAGGTGGTCGACATTCAGTCATTGACACGCCTTGAATTGAAGGGCCTCAGTCGTTCTGAAACGCGCATTTTGAGGTGGTATGGGTATATACTATTTAGCTAAAATCCTGCGGGTCAATATCTAACGACCAGCGAATTTTGTTGGCTAAGTTTAAGGATTCAATCCGCATCATTTGTTGTCCAATTGCTTTTTGTAAGGCACTACGTTGTGGACTTTGTAATAACAATTGCATTCTATATTGGCCTTGACGTTTTTCCATTAAAGCCGGAATAGGACCCAAACAATATACATTATCAACAGCACTGAATAACTGGCCAATTTGTTGTAAAAAATCAAAAGCATCACGGGCACTTAATGCTTGCGCTTTAAACAGTGCTTGGAAAGTAAAGGCGGTAAATTTGCATGTTGTCTTTCAAGCAGCGCATATTGTGCAAAGTGGGCATAGCCGTTATTGATTAAATCCTGTAATAGAGGGTGGCCTGGGTCGTGGGTTTGTAGCCACATTTCACCGGGTTTTTCAGCGCGCCCAGCACGCCCTGCGAGTTGCGTGATAAGTTGTGCCAGATGTTCTGCCGCGCGATAATCAGCACTAAACAATGCACCATCAACATCAAGAATAAGCACCAGTGTAACATTAGGAAAATGATGACCTTTAGACAAAATTTGGGTGCCAATAAGGATTTGATGCTCGTTGTTGTTGATGCTACTGAGCATGTTGTCCAGTTTGTTTTTGCCTCTGGCGCTATCGCTGTCTATGCGAATACTGCTGTATTTTGGAAAATAGCCGGCTAGTCCTTGCTCTAGTTGTTCGGTACCAACCCCCATAGAAACAAGTTCATTGGATTGACATTGCTGGCAACTTTTAGGGATGGACTTAGCGCTACCACAGTGGTGACACTGCAACTTGTACAATTGTTTATGCACAGTAAAGGGTTTGTCACAGCGTTGACAGTGTTCAACAAAACCACACTGATGACACATTAAGGCCGGTGCGTACCCTCTGCGGTTGATAAACAACATCACTTGACTACCTTGCTGCAAATGCTGACTCATGCGATCCAACATGCCCTGTGCCACACCAAATTTTAAGGGTTGCTGGCGAATGTCAAAAACATGTTGAGTAGCGAGTGATGCATTACCAGCGCGCTGGTGTAACTTAAGGTGTTGATATTTTCCGGTTAGGGCATTATTTAGGGTTTCTAGGGCAGGGGTGGCAGAGCCTAACACCAGAGGAATATGCTCTTCACGGGCGCGCATTACCGCTAAGTCCCGAGCGTGATAACGTAAACCGTCTTGTTGTTTATATGAAGCATCGTGTTCTTCATCAACAATCAGTAAGCCGGGTTTAAGCATGGGGGTAAAAATGGCTGAGCGGGTGCCTATTATAATACCCAATTGAGCATTGGCACTTTGTTGCCACACGTGCAGGCGCTCATTGTTATTTAGCCCTGAGTGTAAAACGCCTACATCTATACCAAAACGATACTTAAATCGATGCACAGTTTGTGGTGTGAGGCCAATTTCGGGTACTAAAATTAATACCTGTTTACCTTGTTTTAGTACCTGCTCTATGGCTTGTAGGTATACCTCTGTTTTGCCGCTGCCGGTTATGCCATCTAATAAAAAACAGCCATATTGATCAAGTTTAGCTTCAATACAACTGATGGCGATGGCTTGTTCAACATTGGCATTAGGTTTGTCTTGGATAACTAAATCTTGATGCCACGTCGACTTCTTAGAAGGGGCTTTGTTTATGGACTCAATCAAGGCTTTTTCTGTGAGGGCTTTAACCGCCGCCGCGCCAAAATCTGGTTTGGTTTTTGACTTCAGTAAATCGTGCTGCTGTAACGTCTCTATCAAAGAGCGTTGCTTGGGTGCACGAGACAAGCTGCTTAAGTCTACAGACTGACCACTTTTGCTCAAGGTCCAATATTCGATGGCTTTTGCTTGACTCGATTCACCTTTGCGCAGAGCTACTGGCATAGCGGTTTGCACTACATCTCCGATAGGATGTTTGTAATACTGAGCCAACCACCTACATAATTTAATTAATACTGGGTCGAATATCGGGGTCTCATCTAACACCGCTTCAATAGATTTTAGCTTGCTGATGTCCCATTCCGATGTCTCAGTTGTGTCCCAAACTACTCCTATTAATTTACGTGGTCCAAAAGACACCCGCACCCGCACACCTATGGCTAGTTCACCGCCTTCATATAGGTAATCAAATAGTTGACGTTTGGGAATAGGCAGAGCGACACGAAGTATTGTCATTAAGTTGTTAATGTATCCCGTTAGTAAAAGGTTTATGGCGATAAAAGCAACAAAAGCCTTGATCGCTCAAGCCTGTTACATTAATATGCGCGCCACTTTGCGGCAAGCCACAAAGCTTTTTAATTTAATTTTCGTATGGTGTTCAACTTCGGGTTGAATAGCGATGCGGCCTGACGAAGAGGTAACCCATGAAACAAGATATCCACCCTGATTATCAAGAAATGACTGCAAACTGTTCTTGCGGAAATGTTATCAAAGTACGTTCAACTTTGAAAAAAGACATCAACTTAGACGTATGTTCGTCTTGCCACCCTTTTTATACGGGCAAGCAACGTAACGTTGACACTGGTGGTCGTGTTGATAAATTCAACAAACGTTTTGCTGGTCTTAAGAAAAGCTAAAACTGTTTGTGGTCTGAAAAGACATCAAAAAAGGCGCTTATTTAGCGCCTTTTTTTGTACTTCTTTTATGAAACTAACATTCTGCAAAGATCACCATTAGGTGTTGGTTTTAACTAGATTAAGTTGTGATATTATTATTTATGCTTTTTAGAACCATCAAAAATACCACTACCACGCTAACTGTCATTGCGATTTGTTTAGTGTGTACTGCTGTGCTTATTTTTTCTATCCAAGAGCACGAAAACCTCTATCGAGAATCGGTTAGAAGCGATTTAGACGGGTTGTCAGAAAATATGGCCAATGATCTTGTGCTATTGCTTTCTGCAGACCATGACAGCGCTGAAATTTCTACATTTTTATTACGCCTTAAAATGTTCCGAAACGTCAAATTTGCAGCATTATTCGATGGAGAATGGCAGCAACAAGAGGTCTATTTGGGTGATGCATTTGATGAGGCCAGCACAGGTCTTAATATTCAAGTCGATAATCTTAAAAAGCGGCCTTGGGGCGTGCTGATAGAAAAAGATGAGTTGTTAGCGCTGAAGATGATAGGTGATGCTCGTTTACCATTAGGTTATCTTTTAATTGTATATGACTTACAAGGGCCTTTAACCAAGAGTAAACTTAGTCTTTTAAAACGAGTTTTACCCCTTACTTTACTGGTCGTTCTGATTGTTATTATCATCTCGTTTTTTATCCAACAACGGCTGTTTTTGCCACTTAGCCGCCTATCGACACTGGCAAAAAAAATCCAGAAAACCAATGATTATTCCCTAAGGATCGTTATTCGCGGTAAGCAAGAAGTCGCTGAGTTGAGTCGTGACATTAATAACATGATGGACACTATTGGTAACGAAACCGAAAAGAACAAACAATATACGGACCAGTTGCAGGATCAACAAAAAACCATGGAAAGGTTAGCCAATTTTGATTCATTAACGGGCTTGCCGAATCGCCAGTTTTTTATGGAAACCCTGCGAATTGAAATTGCCAAAGCCCAGCGCAGCGAACAAAATTTAGTCTTAATGTATTTCGACTTGGATGGTTTTAAAGGCGTAAACGACTCTCTAGGTCATGAAACGGGTGATCAGCTACTGATAATGGTGTGCCAGCGCGCTAAAATGCTGTTGCGAGAAGGCGATATTATTTCAAGGTTAGGCGGTGATGAGTTCTTAATTTTATTGCATAACGAACCAAACGACATGATGTTAGTTGAAATTGCTGACCGTTTAGTCAAAGGCCTTAGTAAACCCTTTGAAATCAGCTCTTGGGAGGTACAAGTAGGGGTGAGTATCGGTATTGCCAAAGCAAAAGATTCTCACTTTAATTTGAGCGAATTTGTGAGTAACGCAGATATAGCCATGTATCGCTCAAAAATGGCAAACCGTAGTACTCATACTGTGTTTGTTCCAGAAATGATGGAAGACAATAAACGTAAACTGTTGATATCCAATTCCATTTTGTCGGCAATCAAAAGCGAAGAGTTCAGTGTTTTATATCAGGCTAAAGTTTGTCCTGATGAAAAGGTTGTGGGTTATGAAGCACTGCTTCGCTGGACAAGTGAGCCTCTCGGTTTTGTATCGCCAGCTGAGTTTATTCCTATAGCAGAGCAAAGCGGTAAAATACTCCCCATCACTAAGTGGGTGTTAGAAAGAGTGTGTAAGGACTTTGAGAAATTATGTAGTTTGCAAGATTCAAAAGTAACTGTTTCTGTCAACCTGTCTGCTCATGATATTAAAAGTCCACAGTTAGTCAGTTTTATTAAAAATTTATTTGTGAAGTACGTTGTTGACCCTCGTTTAGTCGAATTTGAAGTGACTGAGTCTGCCTATTTAGAAAATTTGGATATGGCCAATGACTTTTTAACCCAACTAAGAGACATTGGCTCGACTGTAGCCCTTGATGATTTTGGTACTGGGTATTCCTCGTTAGGTTACTTAACTCAAATTAACCTTAATACGCTGAAAATAGATAAGCAGTTTGTGGACAACATCAATGTATCAGACCGCAGTACGCTGATAACCAAAACAATTATAGAGATGGCGAAACAGCTACATTTACAAATTTGTGCTGAGGGCGTCGAAACCCGTGAACAAGCAGAGTTTTTAATCCAAAATGGGTGCCATCAATTGCAGGGTTACTTGTTCTCAAGACCAAAAGCCTTAGACGCTTTATTGCAACAAAAAAACAAAGCGAACAGTTGATCAGTAGATAAAAAGTTAATCCAATAAGTCCTTACTGAGAGTTAAATAGGGATATTAATCTAGGTCTATCCCATTATTAAAACCAACGTAAGCCACATTCCCTTCACCAAGGGTAAGCTAATTTCAAAAGGGTAAAATCCAAAACTGCCGTGGTTTTGAAATATATATTTTAATTATACTGGCTATATAAAATAAGCAGTCTGATCTGATATGTTCGCCAGCCAAAGCTGTGTTACCTTCCTACAAACAATGTTGTTTAACGTTTTGTTTGGTGGATATTTCTTATAAGCATTTCAATTTAAGAAAACATCAACAAACGTTCCAACTTTCCGTCAACATTAATCATTTTTAAAGGACTGACAACATCATGTCTGACTTTCGCCAACAAGCGCTCGATTACCATGCTAAACCTGTACCCGGAAAAATCAGCATTGAGCTCACTAAACCAGCCGAAACGGTTACAGACTTAGCACTGGCATATAGCCCAGGTGTGGCTGAGCCCGTTCGAGAGATTGCAGCCGATCCCGATGCTGCTTATAAATACACAGGTAAAGGTAATTTAGTGGCGGTAATTTCAAATGGCACGGCCATTTTGGGGCTAGGTAACCTAGGACCTCTTGCATCCAAACCTGTGATGGAAGGCAAGGCATTATTATTTAAACGTTTTGCTAATATTGATTCTATCGATATCGAAGTGAAACATACTACCACCGAAGAATTTATTAATACGGTAGCCAGTATTGCAGATACCTTTGGTGGTATTAATTTAGAAGATATCAAAGCACCCGAATGTTTTGAAATCGAGCAAGAGTTAATTAAACGCTGCGCCATACCGGTTTTTCACGATGACCAACACGGTACGGCTATTGTCACCGCTGCTGGCATGTTGAATGCGTTGGAGATCCAAGGCAAAAATATTAGCGATGCGACTATAGTGTGTTTAGGCGCGGGAGCAGCAGCCACAGCGTGTATGGAGTTGTTGGTTAAATGTGGTGCTAAACGCGAGCGTATTTATATGCTGGATAGAAAGGGGGTGATCCACACTCGCCGTGATGATCTTACCTTCCATAAAAAGTTATTTGCGAATAATACCGATAAACGCACCTTAGAAGATGCGCTGGATTGCGCCGATGTATTTGTTGGGGTATCTGGACCTAACTTATTACCACCAGAAGCACTTAAATTAATGGCGCCTAATCCAGTGGTTTTTGCCTGCTCTAATCCTGATCCAGAAATAAAACCAGAGTTAGCTCACCAAGTTCGAGATGACCTAATTATGGCAACTGGGCGTTCTGATTATCCTAACCAGGTGAATAACGTGCTGTGTTTCCCGTTTATTTTTCGTGGTGCGTTGGATGTACGCGCTTCACAAATTAACGATGAAATGAAAATTGCTGCAGTGGATGCTATTCGTAGTATTGCTAAAGAGCCTGTGTCAAAAGAGGTTTTAGCTGCAAGCAACATTGATAGCCTTAGTTTTGGTAAAGACTATATTATTCCTAAACCCATGGATCCGCGACTGTTAAAACGTGTGGCGCGAGCGGTAGCCCAAGCCGCTGTAGATTCAGGTGTGGCTGCAATTAATGAGTTACCGCCGGGTTATATGCAGGAGTAATTGTAGAAGAAGATGGCAAAATCTATGCTTTCTATCATTACTCTGTTTTTAATTTTGCGCATTTCAATTCGCTAAATGTAACAAAACCTCACAAAATTCGATGAAACGCAGATGATAAGCGCTGGCTTATCTCTGCATTTTCCGGTTTTATCGCTTCATCCCGTTTTACGGTAACTCAGGGCTTTCTTTCCTCCCTTTTCAGCATTTATTCCTACTCTATGGGTGTACACGAAATGAAACATCACTAGCAAACATAGAGAGACTTATCATGAAAAAAGTACTTATTAGCAGCATCATCACCGCAGGCATTTTTTTAGCTGGTAATGCCCAAGCAAACAATATTAACTCTGTAGTTGAACGTAAATTAGTCAAAGTATGTGAAGCAATAAAAAGCGATAGGGTAATAAAGCTTAATGTAGCAATACGCGATAGCGGCATGGGAATAAAACAAATCGCCAACGGGCTAGTCTGTAATGGCTATGACCCGGTTAGTTTTGCCATGCTCAACAACGCAGTAAAAACCGCAAAATTTATGGCAAAAAGAAGTCGTGCTAATCACCAAGAACTCTTGGCTACTTTATAGATCGCTATCATGTAATCAGAAAAAAGAGTGAGCTACGCCTGACAGTTTAACTAGCTATACTCACTGCTCCTTTCAATCAATTAAACCGAACACCTCCTCTACCAAGATAGAATCTAAATCATTGTTTCTAAATTCGAGTATGACGAAAAAATTAATTTTGGGGTTTATCTAGGGTGTTTAGCAATAATGGCATCAATATGTGTCGATAAAGCGTTTAACGCTAAGGTGTTCCATTCTTCTGGGCTGATTAGCGTGGATATGGCGTGATGTTTTAAGCTGACATAGCCATGTACAAAAGCCCAAATTTCTAAGGCTATACGTTGTTTTTTAGCTAAGGTGGTATTTTCGGGTAAGATAAGTGAGCTTACATCAACTAACATTTTAAAGGCTTTTCCAGCCATAGCGCGAGCTTCATCTGAGGGGGAATAACCTGCATCACTTTCGCCAAATATAAGACGGTAGTGAGCTTCATATTTATCCGCTACATCTAAGTAACCACTAACACCTTGTAATATTGTCTCTCGCGGCCCTTTTGCACTTTTAAGTACATCCATCGCAGCAAATACTTTCTCAAACCCTTCGATATACAGCTGGTCTAGAATACCTTGTTTGCCCTTGAAATGGCTGTATATGCCAATTGTAGACACCCCAGCACGTTTAGAAATGGCTCTAACACTAAGTGCAGAGGTGCCACCTTCGAGGAATAATTCTGATGCTGCTTGTAAAATTGTGCTTTTTGCGTCGTTCATGATGATGATTATTTAACCAATAAATAGAGATAAATTGTTGACCTTTATAACAGTGTTATGATTAACTATAACACTGTTATGTGCAACGAGGTTTTTTATTCAACTGCACTATCTTCATTCACCTTAAGCAGGATAAAAACAATGACCACATTCACCCATGAAACAGATTATTTAATTGTTGGAAGCGGTGCAGTAGGTATGGCATTTGCTGATGTGTTATTAACTGATAGTGATGCGAATATCATCATTGTTGACCGCTTCCACAAACCCGGTGGTCATTGGAACGTAGCCTATCCTTTTGTGACATTGCATCAGCCATCTTCTTTTTACGGTGTGAGTTCTCGTGAGTTGAGTAAAGGCTGTATTGATAAAGTCGGGCTCAATAAAGGGCTCAACGAACTAGCCTCTGGTGCCGAAGTGAGCGCTTATTTTGATGATGTGATGCGCGAGCAGTTTTTACCTTCTGGAAGAGTAAAGTATTTCCCTATGTGTGATTACAAAGGTGACGGAAAGTTTGTTTCGTCACTCACAGGTGAAACCCATCAAGTCACAGTGAACAACAAAACCGTAGATGCCACCTACTTAAATACCAATGTTCCTTCAACACACACACCCAACTTCACTATTGCCGCTGACATTCAATTTATGCCGTTAAATGATTTACCCAAAATCACCCAGCCACCTGCGGGTTATGTGGTGATAGGTGGTGGAAAAACCGGTATTGATGCGATTTTGTGGTTACTTGAAAAAAATGTTAATCCTGATGAGATTCAATGGATTATGCCGCGAGATGCTTGGTTAATTGACCGTAAAAACACGCAACCTACGGAACAGTTTTTTGCTGAATCCATTGGAGCTCAAGCCTCGCAAATGGAAGCTATAGCGAATTCTGATTCTATTGACGATATGTTCGACCGATTAGAACAGGCGGGCGTATTTCTGAGGATTGATACCAATGTGCAGCCAGAAATGTTTCATGGTGCTACTGTCAGCCAAATGGAATTAGCTGAACTACGACGAGTGAAAAATATTGTACGTAAGGGCAGAGTCACCAGCATTGAGAGTAATCAAATTGTACTTGAGCAAGGTTCAATTCCAACTAGCACTGCACACCTTCATATTGATTGTTCGGCCAGCGCATTAACTAACTTAACCATAAAGCCTATCTTTGCAGGTGACGTTATTACACCGCAAACTGTGCGTTCATATCAGCCGGTTTTCAGCGCTGCCTTCATTGCTCATATCGAATTAGCCTATCCAGAAGAAGCAAAGAATAAAATCTGTAATGTGGTGCCTTTACCCAACACTTTGACCGATTGGTTACGTTTAACCGCCGCTTTTATGATGAATCAGTATATTTGGTCACAAGATGAGGATTTACGTAAATGGCTATTAGCCAATAGGTTAGATGGGTTTAGCCAACTGATGCGCAGCGTTAAAGAAGACGACACTGAAAAGCAAGCTATAGTGCAGCGCTTGCGCGCCAATGCGCAACCCGCCATGGAAAAACTTCAACAATATTTAGCCCAAATAAAGGCTAGCTGAGGAGAGGGTAATGAGTGAATTTCAAATACGTAAAGATAATTATCTAACCCATCAAATCGTCGAAAGCAACTTAACTGAGAGTGATATCGGTGCAGGTGAAGTGTTAGTCAAAATTGACCGCTTTGCGTTTACCGCTAACAACATTACTTATGCCGTGGTGGGTAACCAATTTGGGTACTGGCAATTTTTTCCGCCATCAGGAAATGATGTCAAAGACTGGGGGGTTTTACCCGTGTGGGGCTTTGCCGATGTGATGGAGTCTAATGCCGAAGATGTGCCTGTCGGTGAGAGATTGTTTGGCTATTTCCCGCCTGCTACTTACCTTAAAATGACCCCTACTCATGTCAATAAGTTGCGTTGGGTTGATGGTGCTGAACATCGTGCTTCTTTGCCTTCAGGATACAACGCCTATCGCCGAGTATTGTCTGAGCCTAATTACAATAAGGCTATGGATGATTTTCGCATGTTGTTGTTTCCTCTGCATATTACTTCTTATTGTTTGTACGACAACTTACAAAACAACAATTGGTTTGGCGCTGAGCAAGTCGTGGTGATCAGTGCTTCAAGTAAAACCAGTATTGGTTTAGCTTATGCTTTGGCAGATGATAAAAATGCACCTAAAAGCATTGGCATGACCTCTGGTCGCAACCTAGACATGGTTGACAATTTAAGCATATACAACAGTACAGTGACCTATGACAATCTAACAGAAATAGACCCAACCAAAGCAACGGTGATAGTGGATATGTCTGGAAATGGTGATGTGTTAGGTAGACTGCACAAACACCTTGGCGATAATATGAAGTTTTGCTCCAATGTGGGTTTCACTCATTGGGAAGATGGCGGTATGGGCCCAGACTTTATTCAGCAGCGTAGCGAAATGTTTTTTGCTCCGGGCCATATTCAAAAGCGCCTTAAAGACTGGGGGCCAGAAGTATTTGAGCAAAAAACGACTGCCTTTATGCAGTCAACTATCCGCAGAAGTGCCAGTTGGCTGAAGTTGACGCGGCTTAATGGGTTAAATGGTTTAGCTGACGTTTATCAAGATGTGTGTGAAGGTAAGGTAGATCCTGAAGCTGGGCTTATTGTTGAAATGTAATTGCCAGCAAGGCGGGCAGTTAATCAGTGTCTGTTAGCAAAATCTCAACATTACCTGCTGTGACATTGGTAAGTTCGCTTTTAAAAGTGCTCAGATCACTACTCGCTATTGCAATACTTAGGGTGACTTTCTGGGCATAATTCGCATCAATATCTTTGACGTCATAACGTGCTAACAATCGAGATATATTGTCATCGTAGGTGTAGTCATAGCTTATTTTTAAGGTGGTGCGGTCAACCTTAAGTGCCGTTGGTAAATCCGCCAAAACCAGTGATACTGCATCAGAATAAGCTCTTTGCAAGCCACCCGTGCCAAGCTTAGTGCCACCAAAATATCGCACTACAGCTACCACAATATCTCCGTAACCACTATGTTCGAGGACTTTTAACATTGGCATACCCGCTGTGCCGCTAGGTTCGCCGTCGTCGCTCATTGAGCGAATGGTAGTATTTGGATCGCCAGCAATATAAGCCCAACACACATGGTTTGCCTTAGGGTGTTTCTGCCGTAGATGGTGAATAAAGGCTTCTGCTTGCGCGCGAGACTCTGCATTAGCAGCAAAAGTCAGAAATTTACTGCGTTTTACCTCAAACTCAATTTCCCCAAATTCTGCCGGAACGGGATAGTTTTGAATAATCAATTATGCCCACATCACTAAAATAGCTGCTGCCGCGATAAGCAACAGACCAATAATTTCATGTTGTTTGACCTTGTTCTTAAGCCAAAAAGTGGCAATTAAAATAGTAAATAATACTTCTATTTGACCTAAGGTTTTGACATAAGCCACATGCTGTAACGCCATAGCACTAAACCAACAAATGGAACCGAAACAACTGGTGGCACTGGTGGCTAAGGTCATCTTTGCGTTGTTTTTAAGGGCCACAAAAGTACTTTTATCTTTGATTGCGATATAACTCACAAGCAAACTTGTTTGAATACACAACACCCAAAGTAATACCCAAGCAGCGTTGTGCGGAAAAGGCACATTTAACAGGTGACTGGCCTCTCTTACATATAAAGACGTAAGAGCGAAACAGGTACCACAAGCCAAACCTATTATGACTGTTTTAAAACTAAGCTGTCCTTTTCTACCGCCGCCAGACAAAACAAATATCGCCGCCGCACCAATCAAAATACCAACCCAGCCAAATAAATTTAGATGACTACCAAAAAACAAAGTGCCTAATACACCCGCAACTAAGGCCTCACTTTTGGCCAGCCCAGCACCTACAGCAAAGTTTCTTTGTTTAAACAAAATGACCATTAGGGCAGTAGCAAAAATTTGCATCACAGAGGCGAGTAAAACATAGAAAATAAATTGAGTGGAGAACTCAGGAATAGCCTGGTTTGAAAAAGTGTAAAGTAACACTAGGTATATTAGGGCAATGGGCGGTGCAAATAAAAAGCGCGATAAGGTCACACCAGACGTGCTCATATGGGCACTTAATTTACTCTGCAAAGCGTTACGAAACGTTTGCATCACCACAGCGCCCAGCGTAAAGAAAACCCAGCTCACACATCTTTCCTAATGGATATAAAAAGCGATCATAACTCACATCAGCAGCAAAGCTTAATCACCTGATCACATAACTAGTATTTTCGGTGTCTATTAAAGCTAATTATTTAGCCTATTTATTCGTTTGAAGTTATGGCTTGGATGTGTCTGGTTTATTAGGGATTGTTTTGTGTTTAAAGGCCTTATGCCAAGCGGATAATTCATCTACCTTCATAGGTTTACTAAAATAGAAACCTTGCAGGCTCTCTATACCCATAGCGGATAACACATCCGCCTGTAGTTTGGTTTCTACTCCTTCTGCTACTACTGTGTAGCCTAGTTCGCTGGCCATGTATTGAGTGGCCTGAATGATGGCTTTTCCACCTTTATCGATAGAATCAATAAAACTTTTGTCAATTTTGACTACATCAGCAGACAGGGATTGCAGTAGCGCTAAAGAAGAGAAGCCAGTACCAAAGTCATCAACCGATACTTTGATACCTAGCCCTTGTAAGGCTTTCATCTGTTCGAGTACATAATCAAAGTCTTCTGCAAAAATAGACTCTGTGATTTCAATGTGTAAATTTTTTCCAGCGAACCTAGAACTGTCCAAAGCACTTTCTACCACTGAAACTAAATCACCATGCATCAGTTGTGCAACTGACACATTTACCGATAAGTGAACATTTTTGTCGAAGGACCAATTGGCGGCAAGCAGACATGCTTTGTGCAACACCCACGCACCAATAGAGTGAATCAATCCGTGTTGCTCAGCCACAGGGATAAATTCATTAGGTGAAATAGATTCGCCATCTAAATTCCAGCGTAATAATGCTTCGCAAAATCCAACCTCACTGGTTTTACTATCAATGACAGGCTGAAATACTACGTAAAATTCATCTTTGTTCAGTGCTTGGGCTAATCCTTCTTTCAATTTTATCTGTCTGTGCAGTGTTTCTCTCATTTGCTCGGTAAATATGCATACATCAGACTTTGCTGTTTGCTTTTGCACATACATGGCGGTATCTGCAAGGGTAATTAGTTGCATCTCGTTGCTGCCATGTTCAGGATACATGGCTATCCCTATGGTGGCGCCAACGTTAAGCGCGTGATGCTCAATTTCTATGGGTTGAGACAGCACCGCAATAAGTTGTTTAGCAAAGTCTCGGGCTTTATCAACATCACTGTCTTGCAGTGTAATTAAAAATTCATCACCACCCCAACGGCATAAACATTGAAGTTTTTCGGCTTGTGAACTTAGCCTTTTTGCCGTTTCTATTAATACTTTGTCACCTATAGCATGGCCATGGGAATCATTGATACTTTTGAAACCATCTAGATCAATAAATAGCACTGCTAGTTTAGTTTCACGGAGTTTGCTGGAATCAATCAACAATTTAAGGTTTTCAGAAAACGCATTGCGGTTAAATAGCTTGGTAAGAGGATCGATATTGGATAATTCAAAAATTTGTTCGGTACGCTTTTTTACTTTTGCTTCAAGGTTAGAATTGACTTGTGAAATTTCTTGGTTCTTCAATTCCATTTGACCTAAGAGGTCTGCGTGTTGATTTTTTATCAGTATAGACTCGGCAGTAAACTCGGCTGAACTTTTCGCAGAAGAAAACATGACCCCAACAAAAATAAGCCCCAATACGCCAAATATATTTTGATAATCCTCTGTGGAAAACAAACAAAGTAAAGATATGGGTGTGAGCAAAATAAATGCGTAACTAAGGGCAAGCGCTTTATTGGCCGCCAGGATTGTCGCTGCGCCACCCGCCATAGCAGACAGAATCACTATGGTGCAGGCTAATTCAATGACATCCATAGAATTAAAAAACAAAACCGAATAACTGCTCAAGGCAATAGCGGTTAAATACCGAGCAATGGCAAAACGCTGCATTGGTTTGGTAGCATCGTAAGCATGTCCGTTGAGTGCTTTTTGCCAATGACGCATATCCCAAAATCGCCATGAAAAAATTCCACATATCAACAAAAACCAATAAATTTTGAGGGACTGTTGAGGATTATCAGGAAAGCCAAAAACTAACGCCAAACAAATACTTAAAGTTACAATAAGGCTGCCAGAATTATTACCGTAAAGTAAGTTTAATGCATCTCGTTGAATACGCTGTGTTGAGGCAGAGGATGTATCAGTAATAATTTGTCCGGCTATTTTTATCAATATTTATGTTTATGATATTGAGCGTCAGCACTGAGTCTGTGATGTATTAGACTTGAATTTACACTTTATTAACACGATGCGTCAACGAGGATTTGTATTTGTTAACTAGACAGGCTGCTGCTTAAGAGCATTAATCACTTGAAGCAATAAAAATCGAGTTATACCAATATTGGGTATACCTCATCAAAACTAGCCAAAGTGTGGTGGCAACGCCGTAATAATGCAGGCTCTAGCTCTACTAAGTCTGGGATTGCAATGGTATGGCATCCAGCAGCTAATGCTGCTTCGATACCTGCGTTTGAATCTTCAAATACCAGCACACGCTGCGGTGATACCGACAGTTTTTGACACGCTAACAAGTAACAATCTGGCGCGGGTTTTGGGTGAGTGATGTCATCAAAAGTCACCAACACATCAAGGGCTTGCAAGAAATTTGTTTTCTGAAAACTTTCTATGACCGACTCATAACTTGAAGAGGTCACTACGCCCACCGGTACTTGGTTTTCTAAAATGTAATCAAAGAAACGCTCAAAGCCTTTTTTGATCGGTAGCCCCTGACGTTTTTTGGCACTAATATAGCGACCGACCTCTAGGATAAAATTATCCATGGGGAATGTTAAGCCAAAATGTTGATGCGCCATTTGGTTACATTTGTGTGTGGGGATCCCAATAAATTTTTTAAACATATCTGCGGTAAAATGCACATCAAACGCTTTGGCGGTCGCCAGCCAAGCATCACAACACACTCGTTCACTATCAAAAATAGTGCCGTCTTTATCGAATAATATGGCGTCAAATTTAGTAAAAGGCATTGATAATAATACGTAAAAATATCTAAGACTCTACAAGCTTATCGCCTACGAAAATCGATATCTACAAAGATTCCTCTAGTTTTATGATCAACCGCTCCTCTTCCCCTAGATTTGTTAAGCACTTAGTTTGCCATTGACTAAAACATTTTGCCCAAACCTCAATGGCTCGTGAGTTTTGTTTAGGCACATAAAAGGCCCGGTAATTTGTACAAATATATAGTGTGGCCACATATTAACGCTTCAGAATGGCTAAACATTTTACCGAGCTTGATGGGATTGGCTGTGCTTTTCTAACAGCAGTTGTCTGTGGCATTTTTAGCAATGGATCTTAGCGCAAAGCTACAGAGTCTCAAATCAACCAAAACTTATGTCGACACCCATTGTAATTTATCAGAACATTTATAATGAGTGTCTCTGTTAATCGTTATTTTACATATTCTTTAAAGGCTGCATCTACAGGCGTATCAGCAAGGTGATTGCTGTAGTTGCTCATTACTTTTTGCGACAATCCTAGAATAATCTCAAGAAGTTGTTGTTTGCCGTAACCCGCAGCGAAAAACTTTTCGATTTGCTCGTCGCTAATCACCCCGCGTTCACGAGTTATTGCCAGTGTTGTTTCACGTAGCGTCTCAAGTTTGGAATTAGCTAAGGGGGTTTTGTTAACGAGTGCATCAACAATGTCTTGGTCTACTTTCATTGCATCTGCAATTCCAGAGTGTGCTGGCACGCAGTAGTGACAAGCATGTTCAACGTTAATGGATTGCCACACGACTGTTAGCTCTTCTGCATCAAAAGAGGTTTTTTGAAATAGCTCATGGAGTACTTGGTACCCTTCAAGCAGCGTTGGGGCTTCCGCCATGACTGCATGTAGATTAGGTATCATGCCAAATGCCTTTACTGAATTTTCGAGTAGAGGTTTGGCGGCTTCTGGTGCGTTGTCTGCTGTGTATAGTGTAAAATTTGTCATGTTTTGCTCCGAAAAGTCATAGTTAAATTAAATTGTGCAGCTATAATATTTGATTTTGAGCGTTCGTTCAAGTTAAAATTGAACGAGTGTTCAAGTTGTTCGAGAATAAGATGGTTAATAAAGTTAAATTTGAGCGCGAAAATGTTGTTCGCATGGCAAGCCAACTCTTTTGGGAAAAGGGGTTTCATGCAACCTCAACCCGCGACTTACAAGATGCCGTTAATATGCGCCCAGGCAGTATTTATTCTGCTTTTGGCTCTAAGGAAGGCTTATATAGTGAGTCATTAAAAGATTACACAATACAAATAAAAAACCAAATAGAGGGTTTTTTATTAAGCTCAGATACGATCTTGGATGGGTTGCGTGCTTTTGTAGAGAACGTCGTTATTAACACAAAGGGCGCTAGTCCAAGTGCAATTTGTATGTTGGTAAAAGCAAACAATGAGTTTGCCACTAAGGACAATAATCTATATGAGTTGAGCTTAGCTTTAGCCGCAGAATTTGAATGTTATCTCACTGCGCTTTTTGAACAAGCCATTGTAAACAAGGAGTTAAACCAAGAGGTTGCTGCGATAGAGTACGCCCGTTTTTTTCAAATCCATTTTACTGGATTACGTGGTTATTTTAACCGTCCTGGGGTCGCTCAAGCAACACAGCCCATGATCAATCAAATGTTTGTGCTTATAAAAAGTTTATAAGTTTACTAGCAACCCAAGGGCTAATGTTTATCTCTTAGCCAATTAAACACAGCCCTGCTAAGTCTACTCAATAGTCCAAAATCGGCTGTCTCTGATTTCTCTAAGACAAAAACACACTAGTGTTAAGCCGACAAAACTGTTTGCAAAGTCCACTTAGCTTTAGTAGTTTGCCACTCTAAAAATAATAAAGGATCTCAGCTCGATGTCTGTTGAAAATATATACAAAGTCGTTTTATACCCTTTCATTAACGAATCCATTGCTAGCCTAAAAGCCATGACTAACTTAACCGGTACGGCCGGTGAACCCTTTATGGATAAGGTAGAAGATTTTCGGTTTAAAGGTTATGCCATTTGTTCAAATGTAACGGGTAATTTGGATGGCGTGATCATGATGCATCACTACCCAGAAACAGCGATCGCTATTGGTAATGCGGTCTGTCAAAGCATGTTTGATGAAAAGTATGAATTTACTGAAATAACCCAAGACTTAAGCAATGCGCTTGCAGAATGGGGCAATACCATAGTGGGCCGTTCAACGGATTTACACAGCCGTTATAATTTGGATTATGGTTTCTCTAGTCCGTATTTTGTGAATGACATGGGTGACATGGATAAGTATTTGACCGGTGTTAAAGAAATTGTCACTGTGCCCATAACAGTTGAAGGTGTTGGGCGTTATTATTTTAACTTGTTGGTACGCTCAGTGGATTATCAAGTCAGCGAAGTTAAACGGGATGAAAGTACTGGGATCAAAAATATTCATACAAAGGCACTGCCACTGGACGCCACAGTATTAGTAGTCGATGACAGCGCATTGATCCGCAAAGCCTTAAAACGTATTTTAAATAAACTAGGCTACAACAATTTACTGGAAGCGGATGATGGACGAAGCGGACTTGAAATAGTCAAAACCGGTGCGGCAGATTTTATGTTTATGGATGTGGTAATGGAAGACATGAACGGCGATGAAGCTTTAAGTGAAATCCGTAAAAGCGGTTCCGACATTCCGGTTGTTATGCTCTCCTCAGTGACCGATCAAACGTTAGTCAAAAAATGTCAGGGGCTGGGAATATCCGGGTTTATTTTTAAACCTATTCAGGCCAGCAATGGCGAGAAAATAATTGTTCAGTATCTAAAAATTGCTTGATGCTTTACCTATTATAGTAACAGTGGGCTAGTGTCTGTTGGTCTTTCATACATCGACATATGAAAGACCAACAGACCCTAAGGTTTAAGGCAAAGAAATACACAAGGCCTTAATCAATCATTTTCCAAATTGCCCCGGTGTTTGCCCAGTAATCTGTTTAAACGCCTTATAAAATGACGATTTAGCATTAAAGCCAGAGTCCATGGCAATATCTAAAATAGTCTGTGTTCCTTCCATTAATATCCTTTTTGCATGTTCCACCCGCCAGCGATTCACATAATCAAAAAAGGACGCTTTGAGATTTTCATTCAGTGTCTGGGATAAATAATTGGCGGGGACCTGAATTTGTTTAGCCAGCGAGGGTAGTGATAAATCAGGCTGTAAATACAATTGTTGGTTTTGCATTGCTGATTCTAACTTTTTGGCAATGCGCTCAGACTGGGTTAAATCGAGTGCCGATTTTTGATATTTTTTTTTGCTAGACGATATGACTTCTTTAAGGGATTGATCAAGTTGCTCATTATTATCTGCAGTTAAATAACGACCATGAAAACCAGGCTTTTGCCGCAATCCCCATAGGCCTATTGTCCATACCAAAGCTAAATAACAGGCTGCGATAATTTCATCACCAAATAGTGAATGCTCGTTAACCATTGTTGGCAAGATATAAGCTAAGGTGGTTATCCATGTGCCTGCAATAATCAAAACTAGCCATAAAACCCAGAATAATTCCCGTTGCTCGTTAGATGAGAACAGCAATTTAAGTTGGTGTTGATAACGTATTAACCGCTTAACCACAAACAATAAATAACATGATGATTGCACCAAAAATAACAGCAATAAAATGAAGAACGCGACAACCACAAAAACGCCTATGGAACTTGTTGGATCTTGGCCATCAATGAAAATGGGTTTAATGATTGATTCAGGCAAAACAATTATAAAAAAGGACAATAACAAGCCTAAAAATGTAGGAATAAAGTGTCGCCAATATCGCCATGTAATTTGCCAGCGGGTAGGTGAGGTCAAGCCAACCACATATAACCAAAGTGCAACGGGCTGTAATGAAAAGCAGGGTAACGATATAAATATGGCGTAAATGGTAAATTCAGGCCAAATGCTATTGAGAGCTGGCAAGGTATAGGAACAGCCACTGGCGATAAAAAACAGGGCCAATGGTGCATATACCGCCGCTACCTTTAGCCGAGTCAATAACATGGATAAAACAAACACTATTTGACCCAATGCAGCGATGAGCAAAGCAAAGGTAACAAGGTTAAATGGCTCAGTGATGGGTGACATGCCGCTCTCTTATTTTGTGCGTTTGTTGAATGCTCAACTCATTATTTTCTTTGATATTCGTTTTCTAACCATCTGATTATAAAGTAAAAAAGAATAGCTTTCGTCCTAGAGCGTAGGCGTGGACGACTTACAGCCTAAAGGTAATGCAATATTCGCTCAGATTAAAACCAACACAGAAAACCCCTTGGTTTATTTAGCATTAATTGCAACACAAAGGAAAGCAGATGAATAAGTTATCAACCTTAGGAACATGGCGATCATGCCTTTTATTATTGTTATTAGGCATGATATCCATTGCATTAGGCAGCCTTCAATTGAGTGAGATTAGCCAAGGAAATGCCCAAGGAAGTTACTCAACTATGCCTTTACCTGTGGTAGTGCATATCATTTTTGGGATCATATTTAATTTATTATCTCCTTTTCAATTTGCACCAAGTATTCGTAAAAATCACCCTAAGTTTCACCGATACTCTGGCCGATTATTGGTTGGTTCGGCGATACCCGTGGTTTTGAGCGCGCTATGGATGAATCAATATTTCCCAAGTTATGGTGGCACCTTAAAATACACAGGCATTATCGCCTACTGCATTGTGTTATTGGGTTCGTTATTTTTAGCGATTAAATATGTATTGAATAAAGATGTTCAAAATCACCGATTATGGATGATGCGCGCCATGGCTGCTGCATTAGGCCCAGCCACCCAGCGCCTGATTATTATTCCGGTAGTGTTGGTTTTCGGTGAAGAGGTGGTAACCGATAGGGTAATTGGTTTGTTAATTTGGTCTGGGATCTTAATCAATCTGGCATTTGTGGAGTATTTAGGTTTTAAAGAAAGGCGTCTTGTTCCCGCAATATGACTAAACAGCTGGCAAGTGACCACGAGAAATGAACTTTACGAGCAATATGCTGATTTAAATGTTCTATTATTCAAAATACAAAAACACTCTCACGGATATTCACATATTAATCATAAACCCCTAAACTAGGCCAGCTAATGAAGGTAGAGGTGTAAATGTTTAAGGCAGTTTCAAAAGGGATCATAGTTGCGGTAATCTTTGTTGCTTTTATTGGGCAAACAATGGCGCTGAGTATGGCTACGCCTTGTGACACTTCATTAGACGCGCAACATTCAAGTGTGAGTGATCGAATAAAGCATAAAGATCCATCTTCAATTGATACTGATATAGCGGCACACTGCTGTGATATTGATTGTTGTGACCTCAATTGTATTTGTATTGCCAATGCCTGTTCATCTATTGTTTATTTACCGGCTTTTTTAGGCTTAACAAGTGCCTTTGTTTTAACCGATCTTGTATTCAGGCCGCCCTCTGAGCAAGCTAACTTTTTCGCCTCTTTGCTATATCGCCCTCCTATTTTTGCTTGATAAAAACTGAGTGCGCGCTTAAGTGTGCACAACTAAAATTTTCCAAATTAAGCAGCACTGTTGTGCTGAATTATTAGTAAAGGTCCCCCTGAGGTAGAAATGGTTAAAACGTCTTTAATAACAGCAGTTGTCATACTGTTAATTCCCACATTGTGCTTTGCAAATGACAATAATCAAGAGCCAGAAAAGCAAGCAGAGCAAGAGCATCACGAACACCACGATGATCATGACGATACAAAAATTGAAACCATTCAAGTTCGGGCTTCGCGTTTAGGGCGCATTGTGACTAAATCTGCCACGCGAACCGAAATAATCAATGGCGAAGAAATCCAAGAAAAAGCACTGATGCGCCCAGGTAATATCTCTATGTTAGTAGCGGAGACAGGTGGTGTGAGAGTGCAAACCACTTCACCGGCGCTAGGCAGTGCTAACATTAGATTACAAGGGCTTTATGGGCGTTATACACAACTCTTAAGTGATGGTTTACCTTTATACGGCGGTCAAACCGCGTCGATTGGCCTGCTACAAATACCACCAACCGACTTGGCTAATGTAGAAATCATTAAAGGCTCAGCGTCTTCTTTATATGGTGGATCTGCACTGGGCGGAGTGATTAATCTCATTTCCCGCACGCCTACTGACGAATTCGAAGGAGAGGTGTTAGTTAATCTTACCTCCAAAGACGGTCAAGATATTACCTCTTATTTTGCCTCACCTTTAAGCAATGGATTAAGTGCATCAGTCACAGCAGGCGTACATCACCAAGCAAAAAAGGATTTGGATAACGATGGTTGGCTCGATATGGCGGGTTACGAAAGGGGCAGTGTGCGCCCACGTTTTTATTGGAGCGACAACGATGGCGCCAATTTATACCTTACTGTAGGTGCCATGTCAGAACAAAGAAATGGCGGTACCTTAGCCAGGGCTGTTCTGCCAGACGGCAATGGGTTTGCGATAACCCAAGACACAAAAAGAAGTGATATTGGTTTTATATTCGACCAAACATTGGGTGAGGACATGAACGTCAATGTGCGTGGCTCGGCAATGGATCAAGATCACCAGCATCAATTTGCTAGCCAGTTTGAAAATGATAGCCACCAAAGTTACCTAATCGAATCGAGTGTATCTGGGTATTCTGACAAAACTGCATGGCTAGTAGGGGCTGCGCTACAAACTGAACGTTTTGACTCAGATACCTTTTCAGAATTTAATTACTCGTATAAGGTGCCAGGGGTATTTTCTCAACTAGATTATGATGCCAGTGATGATGTTTCTATGTCTTTTAGTGCACGAACTGATTGGCATAGTGAGTACGGCACGCAAGTCAGCCCACGTATTTCTTTGTTGTATAGCCCAGAAAATTGGACAATAAGGGGAGCATATGGACAGGGATATTTTGCACCCAGCCCCTTTATTGAAGACATTGACGAAGTGGGCTTATCGCGCCTTGCACCACTAGACAACCTTCAAGAAGAGCGCGCATCTACCGCCTCATTAGATGTGAGTTATGCAATGGGCAGCCTAGAAACCAGCATGACATGGTTTGCATCAAATATTGATAACGTCACAGAGTTAACGCTCATAGAGGGTGCCGACGAGTTCTCGGAAAAACAAGTGCGTATCGTTAATGCCAATGGTGAAAGTGAAATTCGTGGTGCCGAATTATTATTACGTTATAAGTGGCAAGATATTAAATTTACCGGCAGTTACTTATATACAGACGCTACTAAAGAAGCTGAGTCTGGCTTTGGCCGCAAACCTTTAGCCCTGACCCCAGAACACTCTGCCGGACTGGTGATTATGTGGGAAGAACACGGTAGCCATTTGCTAGGTTTTGAAGCTTATTATACCGGTACTCAAGAGCTTGAAAATAATCCTTACAGAACTCGCAGCGAGGCCTATTGGCACTTAGGGCTATTAGGCCAAATTACCATAGGCAAAGTGAGCTATTTTGTGAACGCCGAAAATTTGCTAAACGTACGACAAACTGAAAACGAGTCACTGCTGCTGCCTCAACAAGCACCAAGCGGCCGATGGACCACAGATATTTGGTCACGAAATGATGGGTTTACGGTTAACGCTGGATTGCGTTTTCAATTTGGCGATTAAAGCTCTTAGATATTGTAGCTATGTGGGGATAATAAATTACCTTGCCAGCGAAATCGTAATTTTTTCTCTGTGTAATCTGTGCGCGGCATCCGGCGCCCTCTGTGGTGAATCGCTTTAGTCTTTGGCTTTTTTCTGTTTACTATTGCTTTTAAATCAATAATGTAAGAACTGTTGATTTTTATCAGCTCTAATTTCGCAGATTTTCTCCCACATATTTATTAATTTTATAATTCAGGATTTAATTTTGTTCTGACTCAGGCCAATTAATTTACCGAATAATTAGACCCCGATTAACTAGGCGTTTTATACTAGCTACCAAATTACACATTAAATGAATAACACATGAGCTAGTATAAAAATGGCGCCACTGAGTAGGATGTAAACTATTAGATATTTTATATGGAGGACAAGTATTAATGGCGATTGATCTAACTAGTCAATTTATTTTTGCAGGTTCAGTACTGGCACTGTTGTGTATCTTTGCGAGTATCCTGTCTCGGCGTTTTGGCGCCCCTTTGTTACTTGTATTTCTTATTCTTGGTATGTTGGCTGGAGAAGATGGTCCTGGGGGACTTATTTTTAATGACTTTTCCTTAGCCTTTCTTTTGGGAAATTTAGCCTTAGCTATCATCATATTTGATGGCGGATTAGGTACTCGTAAAAGTACTTTTAGAGTCAGCCTCAAACCAGCATTGTCTTTAGCGACAGTAGGAGTGTTTGTAACAGCTACCATTACAGGGCTGTTTGCTCATTGGTTATTGGACTTATCTTGGCAAGAAGGGTTACTGATTGGTGCAATTGTTGGGTCTACCGATGCTGCGGCCGTGTTTGGACTTTTACGCACCGCCGGGTTGAACCTTAAAGAACGAGCCGGCGCAACATTGGAAATCGAGTCCGGTAGTAATGACCCTATGGCTATATTCCTTACTATTGCCATGGTTCACCTTCTTGTACAAGACAGCAGTAATCCAGGATGGTCCTTTTTAGCTGAGTTTGTGCAACAAATTGGGCTGGGCACCCTCATCGGTCTTGCTGGTGGTTATCTACTTACTCAGCTATTAAAACGACTTAATTTACCTAATGCCCTTTACCCATTGCTTGCCTTAGCTGGTGGTTTAAGTGTTTTTGGACTGGCTAACCTTTTAGGAGGCAGTGGTTTTCTGGCGATTTATTTAGTGGGGGTATGGGTTGGCAATGCGCCATTACCATATGGCAACGATATTCATCGCTTTCACGACGGCATAGCGTGGTTAAGTCAAATTGGGATGTTTTTAATGCTGGGATTATTGATCACCCCAAGTCACTTGCCTCCTATAATCCTACCCGCCATTGCTATTGCAGCTGTGCTTATTTTTGTCGCTAGACCCGTTGCGGTATTGTTATCGCTGTTGCCTTTTCGTTTCCCTTGGCGAGAACAAATTTTTGTAGGCTGGTGTGGTCTACGGGGAGCGGTGCCGATCATTCTTGCGTTATTCCCATCCCTTGCCGGAATGGAACATACCGCTATTTATTTTGAGCTGGTTTTCTTTGTGGTGTTGGTATCATTATTACTACAAGGCTGGACTATTGCACCAATGGCGAGATGGTTAGGTATCGATCTCCCTCCGATCCCCCATGATCCAACCCATTTGTCATTAACGGTTTCAACTGAGCAACAAAAGGAATTGCTCATCTATGAAATGGCTGAAAATACCCCGGTACTCGGGATGAGACAGCAGAAATTGCCTACTATGCTGGGGTCACAGGTTGTGGGGATCATACGCCAAGGTGTTCTGGTAGAAGAAACCTCTGAACAAATATTGAAGCTTAATGATCAACTTCTGATATTGGCGTTGTCTGACACCACAACTTCCCTCAATAATTCCTATGCTTCGCCACGAACGGCGACCAATCTAGAAATGCAGTACTATCTAGGGACATTTGTCATTAATCCGGAAACAAGATTACAAGACTTATCTTTGGCTTATGGTTTTGAAGTCAGAGAAGACTTACTTGACACTACTATTGCAGAATACATTGAAAATAAATTTTATGGTAAACCAGTGGTAGGTGACCGGGTGCAGTTTGGTGCGGTAAAGTTTGTGGTTAGAGAGCAGGTAAAAGGAAAAATTACCGTTGTAGGTTTAAAACTAAGCTCTTGAGTAATATCGGGGTCAGTAATATCGGGGTCAGATCACGATATTCCCGTTCCAGTCGATAGCAATCGATAGGGTCAGAGACTTTGATTTTCATTCGCTTCTAGCCCTAATCGTTAACATTAATAAGCTTATTGAAATGGCTACAAAATAATAAGGCACGCCTGCCTGCCAGCTTGCTTGGCTATTCACACCAAAAAAATCGACATATAAGGCTGTTTGAATAGGTCCTATGTACCAAAGTGCGGGATAAAGCACTTCAAACATGCGTTTTGTGCCAGTGAACGCGCCACAAAAATAGGCAAGTGATACTGTAAATGAAATAGCGATAATCAATTGGACCAGTAACAACCACTCAGCACTTCCAGTAAAACGGACAACGCTGCCTATACTTGCTAAGGCTAATAATAGCCATGCTGCACAATAGCAGGCAAAGCTTTGTAAAATAGCTGATTGTTTACTGTAGGTTACCAACTCTAATGTATTGGCTTGTTTTTCTAATTGCCCTAATTGAGATATTACCAAAACACACCATAACCACGAAATAGGTAAAATAAGGCTAATAAGCAAGGTGTGACTAATAAACAATTGCATGATATTTAGCACCAGCAAACCGATAAACCAATACACTGAATGGCCTTTGAGTATTAATTTCAACTCCAATCGTAATAAACGAGTAAAAGCAAAGTGTTTAGTTAGCGCAACAAAAAGCCTATCCAGTAGGTCACCCACTCTGGTTTTTAAGGTGAAATTCAACCATGAAGATGATTTATTTTCAGGTATGACGTTTTTGCTAAAACGATCAAAAAATATAAAGGCTAAAGCTAAACAACTAACACAAATAACAAGTAAAGGCAGCGCGCCCCACAGGTGCTTCATTGTTGGCTCAATGCCTTGCCAAACGAAAGTGCTTATTTCATTGGCTTCATCACTGATACTTACCCCAATATTGGTACCACCTTGTTGTAATGGAAAGCGCTCAACAACTTCCGCCTCTATATGATCGAGTAATGCGCCTATCCCAGAAACACTTTCAATGGCTTGCACAATAGATCCAATCCATAAGAAAAAATACACCAAGTTGCCAACTCCACCTCTAAGCCACTTAATTGACTCAAACATTAGCGCGATAGCCGCAATAGCTAATAACATGGGCAATACAAATACTAACTGTGGCCAGGCTAACGCCCAAAGATTGATGTGATAACTCTCGCCATAATAAAGCTGGATCAGCATACTGCTCAACAGCATAACCAGCACAATAGAAATCAAAATGAGGACACTGGTACACCATTTAGCGAATAAAAATTTAAGCTTACTAATAGGCGAGGCTGCGATGAGCTCTCCGGTCATTGATTGTCGGTCTAATTCAAGGGCATTTTTGACCAGATAAAAACAGATAATAGGTAAAAACAACACGTTCAACATAGCTAGGCAAATACCAAGCCAAGCACTATTGTAGATACCACGATAACCGTTAATCACTAGTGTTTGGTAATGGGCATCAGGAGATGGAAAAAAAAGTAAGGTTAATACCGACATCGCCAGCAGGGTGACTACAAAACTTTGCTGGCGGGTGCGTTGTTTAAAATCAGCCAGGATGCATTGCCATATTTGACTCATTAACTTGCCACCCTGTAACCAGTTGCAGCATGTTGGCTGCTGGTAAAATACAGGTAAGCATCTTCTAAGGTGGGTATTCGTGAAATGGCCCTTGCATCAGGGCATTCGTCAGCAACAATATTTAGCTCAACCATGGTGTCTTTGCGCACACTATGGCTCACAATGAATTCATGCTGGATACGTTTAAGTTCACTTACATTAACCTTTAGTTGCCAGCATTTATTGGCGACCTTATCTTGAAGGGCACTAGGTGAAGCTGATTGAATTAACTGCCCTGATTGCATAATCGCAATGCGATCGGCAATGGACTCTACATCTGCCACTATATGCGTAGAGAATAATATGCAACGTTCACCGGCCAACTCGGTTAATAGCTGACGAAAATTAGCTCGTTCTTGTGGATCCAAGCCAACGGTTGGCTCATCAATAATCAACAGCTTGGGATCATTCAGTAAAGCCTGTGCAATGCCAATACGCTGTTTCATACCGCCCGAATAGCCTTTTAATGGCATATGCGCAGCGTGCGTAAGGTTGAGTTTATGCAGTAAAGCTTCAATAGTGTTATCTGCGGTGAATTTATCTAAGCCTTTTAAACTGGCGATGTATTGCAAAAACTCGATGCCAGATAACTGATCATAAACTCCAAAATATTGTGGCAAATAACCCAATTCATTACGTAATACTTGTGGGGACTTAACAATATCTTGCCCTTGCCATAAGATATTGCCTTGGCTGGGTTTGGTAATAGTGGCAAGAATTCGCATCAGGCTAGATTTTCCTGCACCATTTGGGCCTAACAAGCCCAAAATCCCCAGCTCAACTTGTAGTGACAGTGATTTGATTGCAAATTTAGTATTTTTACCACTCTGGTATTGATGACTAAGTGATTGAATATCCAACAACATTGTACTTCTCTTATAAATCCCGATTCCATTACAGAGCAAAAACAAAGCCACAAATAACTCATTTAAATTCAATAACTTAAAATAACAAAAAATAATGTAATAAAAATAAATGGCGAATTTAGCTAACTACTGGTGAAATAATAAAGTGAGTAAAGGAGAGGTAGCTAGCCATTTTATTGCCGTTCTAAATGTCGGTTTTGCTGTAGGAATACATACAATGAAACAACTAAAAGCACACTAAACGGTCAGCTCAATACAAATGCGTGGCCGTCAACAATGGTGGCTTTTAGAACTGTCATGCTCGATCAATAATCGATAGGGTCTGTAATCGTTGATTTTCATCCGCTCTGATCTCGCAGATTTACTCCCACGGTTTTGTTGATTTTATAATTCAGGATTTAATTTTGTTCTGACCCCGATTAGTTAACTGACCCCGATTAGTTAAAAAGTTGTTACTAATAGGTAATAAACTACCGAGTAGGTATGATTAAATACGTTGGCGATTAACAGAGGCATAAGTGAGACGGCAATGGCAAGATACTGCGAACATTGGTTTAACTTCATAGAACAAAAATAACAGCTCATGGGGGTAATCAATACATAACCTTACAATATAAGAGCGTAAAACTTTATTGGGCGACATTAATCATAACTTATTAACCGGCGGCTTGACGCTGGGGCAAGCCGCACGCCGGATACGTACCGAGTTGTACCAAATGTCACAAACTCAGTATGCCGCGTTTATCGGACTATCTGCAAAAAACCTTCGAGATATCGAGAAAGGTAATGCCGACCCTAAATTATCGGTATTAAGTAAAATATTTCGACCCGCTGGAATGAATATTATTGCTCAAGGGAAGTGATGAAATGAGGGTGTTTTTAATCAAATGTTCAGTGAGCTTGGACCGAGTGTAGGTCAAAAGCATCGGCCGCGCGGCGAGCACTTTACCGACTGGGAGTTTTGGCTTGCTTTGCAATTAATTAAGTTGGATGCGTAGTTAATTCCCTGTTAATTCCATAATTTTAGCTATTCAGTATTTCTTCCAGCAAGGCTAAATGTTGTTGATGGTCATCAGCCCGGGAATCTCTAAACTTCTGAAGATTAATTAGCTTCCATTTCACCGATGGAAATTGCTTAAAATCATAGATTGACCAATCAGGCTCTAGTTTATTTAGGCTAAGTAAAAAGCGTTTATCATTATCATCTAAACTCGCTTTCACTGTTTCAATTAACTCAAGCCTTGTTCGTTCAAAGTCATCATAGTTAAAATCAATTTCAGACATACCTTGGAATTGATTTTGATAAGTTGCTTGCTGGTCAATCAGGTTCGGGGCTAGCATCTCATGAGTTGGCCTGTTGCTGCAGACAAGGGAATAGATAAACCCTCGTTTAATTTCGTCAGAATAATTCTTCGCTTCGAGAAGAAGCTTCACATCAAATAAATCTCTTGGGTGTTGCCTATCAAGTGCTGCGCATATTTTCCCACCATATAATTGCGCCAACGGTACAACTCTTATTGCACAAAATACGTCAAATTGCTCTTGCGCCAATTCACATAATGGCATTTTGTTATTTGCATCATCGATAACACCGCGCCCAACCATGTTAACTTCAACTTTAATTTGTACACCATGCTCTTCAACCATCAACTTACATATATTGTCTTTATGCTCAACTATTAATGAAGGACGCAGGGCAACAATACGAGACGCAATTTTTTGTAACGCACGATTAATGGCATCAAGACTTTCTTGTCTATCCTGAATGGGAACATAAGTCAGATCGATATCAACAGATAACCTTGGCATGTTTAAAACGAATAGGTTGATTGCTGTACCTCCATGTAAAGAGAAACAGCTTTCTTTTGCGACCTCAGGCAGAACATCAAGTAGTAATCGGACTTGCGGAGCATATTTTGTGGTCATATGTGCTTCTCCAGTTCCTTTGGAACAGTTATTTGGTATTGGGGGATATACACGCCATCAGATGCTATTTGGCGTTTTCCTGTTCCAAGTTCTATCTTGTCTCGCTTGATATAACTCACCCATTCATGGCCTGCTTTCTCTGCCATATATAAAAATAAACGTTTTACTTTAATGGACGTACAGCTTTCTAATAATTTCTGGGCTGTAACTGGACGTATATTATTTAGCCCTTCCATTAGCTCATAAACTTCTAGTAATGGCTGCTCCTTGGGGGCTAGATATAAGCACTCCATGATGGCTCTAATTGGGCTAGATATTTTTACCGTAAACGATTTGTGCTGGTATTCCACCATGCCTATATCTGGTGGTAAAAATGATGAAGCACTGCATTCTATTTTTACGCCCCAGGCATAATGTTTAAACCAAGTGGGTAATATTTCAGATGAGGTTGAAAACAACTGTACCTTTTGTGTTGAGAACTCCAGATAGTGTGATTTCCCTTGCAATATTAACGCTGTTTTGGCACCAGGATGAACAGATAAACCTAGTTGACTCTGCAATGCTTGGATACCACCTAGATAGTCAACCGCATCGTCATTTCGGATTAATGCACCCCTGCCAAATGATTTAAACCAGAGGCTTTTCTTATAACGATCTTGTAATTGTAAACTATAGCCTTGCTCTACTAACCATGAAGAGGTGAGTACAGCACCATTTGGTGCCAACGATAGCAGTTGGTTTAATTTACTTTGATTATTTATACTCATAGTATAAATATAGCAATATTTTTAAACTGGAGCAATAATGGGGTTTAATTTTTTGTAAAAATATCAACTAATAATGTACAAGTAACTTAATATATAAACCAGTATTTAGATAAAAACTGGGCACCGGAAGAAATGATGGTCTTTTTAAACAATTTGGCTAATAAATTGACCGATGTTCCAAACTATCTACAGGAACAAGGATGCCCTGAAAAAACTTTAAATTTTATTGCCATTGGCTTTAACTTCACAGAACAAAAATTACATCGAAGTTGTATAGCTAAGACCAACAGCCCCCTAAAGTCGCTTATAAATGACTTGGCCTACTCGTTCAATATGCTCAAGTAATTCTGTGTTTTTAATTTGTGTATAAAGTGAAAGATCGATCTCATAAGGCAAGTCGAGTTGCTCCAATTGTTCCATTATCTTAAACAGCGAGGGCATATTGAGTGACGCGCTTTTTAGCGTGATATCGATATCTGAACCTGGGCGGTAATTGCCTTTTGCTCTTGATCCATAAAGAATGGCTTGTTCAACTTCTTGATATTGAGCAAAGACTGCTAGGATGTTTTTTAATGTCTGTGGGCTAAGGCCATAACACACGGTTATACATTCTCAGCTTGTTTGTCTAAGGCCTTTTTCAGCTGAGTAAACTGAGGATAATAATGCTGGCATACATCGTTGAATACTGCTTCTGCGACTTCAAGGTTGTAGGCGTGGGTACTTAGTTGCCGGCTTTTTATCATTTGCATCCAGGTTTCTCCCTTTTTGATCAAGCCGCGTGCAAAGGCTGTGCGAAAAGCATCACGACTGCCTTGAATGCTATCTTCCCCTTGATATTGATAAAAATCCTTAATGACATTCCATGCTAATTCATAAGTAAATTCAAAGGCTTGGATCAAACCTTGTTTCTCTAAGTCAGATAAGGGACGAGTTGCAGCTAGTTCCACCGCGAAGGTTAATCTAGATAACGCTAAAGCGTAATTTTGCAACCGTTGTAACCAGCGAATATCTTGCTCAGCCATTACAATATTCTCATATATAAATTGGTTTGCAGTGTATGTTGGATAAGATAGAGAATCAAACCACTTGCCCAGCTACCCAACCGCTCGACCAAGCCCACTGGAAATTATAGCCCCCCAACCAACCAGTCACATCCACAACTTCACCAATAAAATAAAGGCCTTCAACATCTTTTGCCATCATTGTTTTGGATGAAAGTTGGTCGGTATCTACACCGCCTAAGGTCACTTCTGCGGTGCGATAACCTTCGGTGCCATTGGGTTTGAGTTGCCACTGGTGAAAGGCTTGAGCGGCTTGTTCGAGTTGTTTGCCTTGGTATTGTTTTAGGGGTTTATTCTCAATGCCTAAATACGGCAACGCGGCTTGCACGTAACGTTTGGGGTAGTGGGTAGCCAGCGCGGTACTAAGTTGTACATCTGGTTGGTTTTGTAGTGTTTTTTGTAAATCAGCAAATAAGTCGCCATTGGGGAATAAGTCGAACTCAACGGCTTGGCCTGGCTCCCAGAATGAAGATATTTGTAACACTGCTGGGCCACTTAAACCTCTATGGGTAAACAGAATATTTTCGTTAAAGCTGGTGTTGTTGCAACTGGCGCTGGCATCCAGTGAGATACCACTTAATTCTGATAACACGGTTTTGTCTTGTTCGTGCAAAGTAAAAGGCACTAGACCTGCTCGGGTAGGTTTAACATCTAAGCCAAACTGCTCGGCTACTTTGTAACCGAAAGGGCTAGCGCCGAGTTTTGGTATAGATAGTCCGCCTGTGGCTATCACCAAGGATTCACATTGATAGTGGCCTTTGGCAGTGTTGAGTGTGTATCCCGATTCCGTTTTTTCAATAGACAAAACTTCGCACTGATTGGTCACAGTAACATTGGCCTTTTCACACTCAGATAACAGCATATTTAGGATATCTTTAGCGCTATCATCACAGAATAACTGACCTAAGGTTTTCTCGTGATAGGCAATACCGTATTCAGCCACTAAGCCAATAAAGTCCCATTGGGTATAACGGCTTAAGGCTGATTTACAAAAATGTGGGTTATCAGATAAGAAATTTTCATGACTGGCGTACATGTTGGTAAAGTTACAACGACCGCCCCCTGACATGAGGATTTTACCGCCTAAGCGTTTGGCGTGATCCAGTACTAGTACATCTCGGCCGCGTTTGCCTGCTTGCGCTGCGCAAAACAAGCCAGCGGCACCAGCGCCTAATACAATGACATCTACTATTTTCAATTTATCGCCCGTTTGTTACTACGCCTGTTTTTCAGCGCTGAATTATAGGGTATTAACGGGTCTTTAATAAGTGTTGTTGTGTTGGATTTTATAGTTTGTCACAAACCCAGCAAACCAATCCCTAAAGCAGAACCAATTAAAAACCTAAAAAATAGCGTTTTAAGCTTCAATAATCGTCAATTAAATTGTGTAAAACTTAAGGGTATTTATTGGATGTGCGATTCATAGCAAGAGTAAGCACTAACTAATTAGTGCCTCGCCGAACAATGACTTTATTAATATATCGTTAGTTATGGGTCTGTCACAAAGACGCAAAACGTGTTGTATGAGCATCAGTGCTGCCAAACAAAAATTGAATAGTGGTCAAACGTTTGAATATATGTCCCACATCAAGTTCATCTGTCATACCTATACCCCCGTGAATTTGTATAGCTTCACGGCCCACTAAGTTAGCCGCTTTACCAATACGGCTTTTCGCCGCTGATAATGCCTTGGCATCCACTCCGTTATTATTATCCATTTTTAAAACGGCCATCAACAAGATGGATTTAGCTTGTTGGTGTTCGATAAACATATTCACCATGCGATGTTGTAGTGCTTGGAAAGATCCAATAGTACGGCCAAACTGTTTACGTGTTTTTGCGTATTCCAAGGTGCGTTCATGGGCAATTTGCATGGCGCCTACAGCTTCGCCGCAAACCGCTAATGTGGCTTTGTCGATAATATTGTTAATGGCAGGTAAGGCATTGTCTTGCTCACCTAACAATCCAAGGGTAGGGGTGTTATCAAACCAAATGTCAGCCGCTTGATGGCCATCAACATTGGCATAACCTTCACGTTTCACATTGGGGTGCTTGGCATCAACAAGAAATAAACTAATACCGTTATTGTCATTGGTATCACCAGAAGTACGCGCTGCAACCACTAATGTATCTGCATGATTTCCATTTAATACTACAGATTTATGACCATTTAGCACAAACTCGCCATTGGTTTGGCTAGCGCTACATTTAACATTATTTAATCTATAGCGGCTTTGTGGCTCTGCATAAGCAAAGGCCATTTGTAATTCACCTGCCATAATTCTGGGTAGGTAGTCGTCTTTTTGTGCTTGATTACCGGCCTCGGCAATTAAACCACCTGCCATTACAGCAGTGGCAATAAAAGGTTCAACTACCATGCCTTTGCCAAACTCTTCCATGACTAGAGTAAGGTCGGCCATAGAGCCCCCTAATCCCCCGTCTTCTTCTGAAAATGGCAGCATCAACCAGCCCAGTTCTGCAAATAGATCCCAATTCTTTTGACTGTAACCTTTGGCAGAATCTAATATTTTTCGACGTGTATCAAAATCATAATCGTTGCGGACAAACCTCGATACACTATCTTGGATCATTTGTTGTTCGCTGCTTAACGAAAAGTCCATAATAAACTCCTAATGCTAATTTAAAGGCCTAAAACGGCTTTACTGATGATGTTAGTTTGAATTTCGTTACTGCCACCATAAATGGAGGCTTTGCGGTTATTAAAGTAACGTAATGCACTGTTAGCAGCTGTATCAGGGCCAATGTGTTGCCCGTCAAAGTCATCATGGAATTGATCGGGAACATAGGGCATAGAGTAGTAGCCCGCCGCTTCGACATATAACTCATCTATTGCTTGGATGACTTGGGTGCCAACAATTTTTAAAATGGACGATTCTGGCCCAGGCGCTTGGCCTGTGCTGATAGCCGACAGGGTACGCAATTCGGTATATTCTAAGGCCAATAAATCAATTTCTAGGCTTGCGACTTTTTGTGCAAAAATAGGGTCGTCGATTAGCTTGTTGTCTCCGTCATCAGACGTTTCGGCCAATTCTTTTAATTGTACTAAGCGATCTTTAGATATCGCCACGCGTGCAATACCCGTTCGCTCATGAGTTAAAAGTACTTTAGCGTAAGTCCAACCTTGACCTTCGGCGCCAATAAGATTGTTTGCTGGAACACGCACACCATCAAAATGTACTTCGTTTACCTCATGCTTACCGTCAATGGTAATAATCGGTGACACGGTAATTTTAGGGTCATGCATATTGATTAATAGGAAACTGATGGCTTCTTGGTTTTTTGCGCCGGGAGGCCCGGTTCGCACTAAACAGAATATCCAGTCGGCATACTGGCCTAAGGTCGTCCAAGTTTTTGTGCCGTTAACTACATATTCATCACCGTCTTTCACCGCTGTGGTTCGAAGTCCAGCAAGGTCAGAGCCTGCGCCCGTTTCTGAATAACCCTGACACCACCACACATTGCTGGCCAATATATCTGGCAAAAAGCGTTGTTTTTGTTCGTCATTACCAAAGGTATAAATAATAGGCGCCACCATTTTTAACCCAAAAGGGATCACATCAGGCGCCCCGGCTTTGGCACATTCATTAGCAAAAATATATTTCTGAGTGCTTGTCCAGCCCGTTCCACCGTGTTCGACCGGCCAGTTAATGGCGGCCCAACCTTGGGTATACAGTATTTGTTGCCACTGGATATATTCGTCTTTTGATAGGTTTAACGCTTTTTTGGTTTTTGTAGCAATATCTTTTGGCAATTTTTGTTGCAAAAATTGACGTACTTCTTGTTGAAAGTGTTGTTCATCAGCAGTGAAATTTAAATTCATTTTGCAAACCCTTGTTTGTTGCTAATTTATTGAAAATCTTTAAGCATATTTCTGGCAATGATCATTTGCTGGATCTGTGTTGTGCCTTCGTACAATCTAAACAATCTGACATCACGATAAAGTCTTTCTACTGCGTATTCAGCCATGTAGCCAGCTCCACCGTGTATTTGTAGGGCTTTATCCGCCACTCGACCCACCATTTCTGTGGCAAATAATTTACAACAAGAGGCTTCGGTGGTGATCTTGTTGCCCAAATCTTTTTGTCTTGCCGCATCAAGCACCATACATTTAGCCGCGTAAGCTTCGGTTTTGCTGTCGGCTAACATCACTTGGATCATTTGGTGCTCGGCAATGGGTTTACCAAATTGTGTTCTGTTTATTGCGTATCTCAAAGCATCGTCAATTAAGCGTTCGGCAATGCCCACACTCAAGGCTGAAATATGTAAGCGACCCCTATCTAATACCTTCATTGAGGTGATAAAGCCTTTACCTGCCACTCCACCAATAATATTTTCTGCGGGTACATGGCAATTTTCAAAAATTACATCACAGGTGTGGGAACCCTGCTGTCCCATTTTTTTATCTTTACGTCCAAGTGTAATGCCGGGGGTTGATGCGTCTACTATAAAGGCAGATATGCCCTTCGCCCCTTTGATAGAGGGTTCAGTTCGCGCCATTACGGTAAAGGTGCCTGCTCTGGGAGCATTAGTAATATAGCGCTTAGTGCCATTAATAATATATTGGTCGCCTTTTTTTACTGCAGTGGTTTTTACTGCCCCAGCGTCAGAGCCAACGTCTGGCTCGGTTAAACAAAAAGCTCCAATAAGCTCACCCGAGGCGTATTTGGGTAAATAGGTTTGTTTTTGCTTTTCTGTGCCGTCAAATACAATGGCTCCAGAGCCAATACCATTGTTGGTGCCAATAAGAGAACGAAAAGCCGGTGAGGTTCGACCTAACTCAATGGCCACAAGGACTTCTTCTTCCATGGTGAGACCTAAACCACCGTACTCTTCTGGGATCGTCATACCAAACAAGCCCATATCTTTCATTTCTTGCACAATATCATCTGGGATGGCATCGTTTTCTGCCACTTTATTTTCCGCTGGGACTAAACGCTCGTTAACGAATTTTGCAATACTGTGCAAAAATTGATTCAACATTTCTGTATCTCGAATCACCTCTAATCCTCACTTAAAATGATTGCATTCCGCACAGTGGAACAAAAAACTCACAAAATATCAAGGCGTAATTGCATTTAATTCCGCTGCATCCCCTGAGTAGCAAATCGAATTCGACCTTGTTAATTTGCTTTAGATTAACTGTGTAATGATAGCTGTTAAATGTATATGGAACATCAACACCTAAAAATAGCTTGCGTATTCCGCTAGGCAGAATTAGTATCTGGAAATTGTTCTGTTTATGTATCTTGTTTGTAATTTTTATGTAAATCACAGTCCGTTGTGAAAATGAAGCTCATTTTTGTAGTTAACCGGATTAGGTGTTTTTCCTGTTGCGGTTGCACAAGCGAGTGGTTTCTGTGACGCAAAATGTGCTCAAGAAGCAAAACAATAGAGGGGGTTAGCGAAGTCTCCATAACCATCAATTGAAAATGATTTAAACATAATAAAAAACTACAAAAAGAGGAAACACATGAGTCATACAAATTTAAAACGAACTGCCATTACCGTCGCTATTGGCGCGGTGCTGGGATTAATGGGCAATAGCGCTATGTCTGCCGAAGACGTTCAGAGTGGCGAAGAACGTCAAATTGAGAAAATCCGCGTTATCGGATCTCATTTGAAAGGCTCTGCAATGGAAACGTCTGCGCCAGTACAAACTATTGACCGAGTAGAGTTAGAAAAAATAGGCTCTCCCTCTATTGTGGAAATGACCCAGAAACTGTCAATCAGCTCTGGTATTCAAGGTAATTCAAATCAGTATGGCTCTAATGGAACTGAAGGCACCTCCAACATAAATTTGAGAGGATTAGGCGCGGGTCGTACGTTAGTGTTAATTAACGGTAAAAGACACACCTTTAATCCTTACCCAATAGTCGATCAACAAATGTTGTACGTTAATACCCAAGACATACCTTCGATGGCGGTGAAACGAATTGATATGTTAAAAGAAGGTGCTGCTGCCATATACGGCTCGGATGCAGTAGCGGGTGTCGTTAACTTTGCAACACGAAGTGATTTTGAAGGCTTAGAAGTCAAAGCTGATTATAAAAGTTTACAAGATAGTGATGGCGATTACGGTTTAGGGTTTATTTGGGGGATAGGCAATGATGACACGCATTGGGTAACCTCTGTTAGCTATGATAAAACCAATACAATACTCACCAAAGACAAAGATTGGGCGGTATTAGATTATGCGACTAACCCGCAGGGTGGTTGGTCATCTATAGGTAACCCTCCGTCAATATTTAACGCGGCTTCACTGAGCGATAGCTCACAGCCGAGATACTACATGGATCCTGGATGTGAATTATTAGGTGGCACCATAGCGGGTTTATGTCGACTTCAATATACGCCATTCTCAGCGTTAAATGATGGTGATACCCATCTCAAAGCCTTTAGTGAATTAAGCCACGAATTTGAAAATGACGTTAATCTACACGTTGAAGTGTTGTATTCAGAAACTGAGGTACCCACTACATACGGCTCGCCTTCTTATCCACCACAAAAACTAGTCGATTTTTCAGATCGATATGTACCGACTTATCATCCAGCATGGCAAGATTTATTGCTTAGCAATCCTGAATTTGCCAGTGCTCCTCATCCAACCTTAGACCGTGTTGCTTATATTGGTCGTACAGTAGGTGTTGAAGGTCCTTCTAGTGAAGGTGGGCTAAAGTATAAAACTTATCGTATAGCGGCGGACTTAGAAGGGTCATTTGATAATGGCTATAACTGGGAAACAGGATTCGCTTATTCAAATTCGAAACTAGATTATACAAGTAATCCCGATACTCAAATAGTAACATTGAAAAATGCTCTACTAGGCTACGGCGGCGATAATTGTGATATGGGTGCCGGTGTCCCAGGTGAAAATGGCTGTTTGTTCTTTAACCCATTTTCTAATGGAATTGAAACATCTGCTACTAACGGCGTGACTAACCCAAACTTCAAACCTGAACTAGCTAACAGCCAAGAGGTATTGGATTATGTTTCGGGTGTACGAACCTCACAAAAAGCCACGGAGTTATTTGTACTTGATGGTTTAGTATCAGGTGACTTGGGTTTTGAATTAGGCGGTGGTGCTGCTGCATTTGCAGTAGGCGCTCAGTACCGTAATGAAACGTTCTCAAATGAAGTGAATGACCTTGGAAATTTAGCTATTAACCCATGTCCAGTACTGGGCGAAACAGACTGTGCCAACCCTACCGGCGTTTTTCACTTTCGTAGTGGCGAGCTGAACCAAGATTCTTCTCAAGGAATTTATGCGGTATTTGGCGAAGTAGCCTTACCCGTGTCAGATGATTTAACTATGCAAGTTGCCTTGCGATACGAAAATTATGGTGGCGAAGTAGGCTCTACCTTAGATCCTAAAATATCAGCGCAATATACCATTAACGATAATTTTTCATTACGAGGCTCTGCAAGTACAACATTTAGAGGTCCCACACTCAATCAACTAGAAGGCAGTAATACCACGCTTTCTTATGTAGGGGCGCCTGCCGCTTTTAAAGCAGTGGATACGCAAGGCAATAGTGCCTTGGCGCCTGAATCTGCGGTAGCTCTAAACTTTGGGATTATAGGTGAATTTTTTGATGACCGTTTATTTACTACCATTGATTTTTGGTCATTTGATTTAAGTGATCCGATTATTGTTGAAAACTACAATGCGGTGTTATCGGCTGCTGTTGCTGGTAATGCTGATTATATTGCTCAAGTGCAATGGACAACGCCAGGTGACGCAAAAACAGTCGAGCGTATTGAAACTAATATCATTAACGGATCTGATGTAACAACCAGTGGTGTTGATGTGCAATTACGTCTAAACGTTACTAACTACTGGACTCTCAACCTAAATGGAACCTATACCTCTGAATACGAGGTAACAGGCGATGCTTTGTCTGATACTTTTGATGCGGCTGGTTACCTCAATACAACCAACTCAAATCGTCCAATACCCAAGTTAAAAGCCACTATGGTGAATAGCTTCGATTTCGACGATCACAATCTTAGTTTAGCTGCCTATTATGTTAGTGATTATGAAGATGAGCGAGCTGAACTGTTTACGGCTAACAGCAAAGGTCAAGTCATTGATAGCCAGATACAGTTAGATTTAAGCTACAACTATCGCTTTAATGAAGGACTAACCAAGGTCAACTTCACTATCAGTAATTTAACGGATGAAGAGCCACCTTTTGCTCGTTTAGATTTAAACTATGACCCTTTTACCCATAATCCTTTTGGACGCACGTTTAAAGTGGGTGTTGTGCATAAGTTTGCTGAGTAAAGACTAAAGTGTAATAAAAACCTAGGTCATACTCTGATGTAGGATGAGTAAAGCATGAACAGTTAATTTTTACGAATGAGAAAAAAATCCGATGACAATAAGCATCGGATTTTTTTATGCTTTATTTGTTAATTCGCCAGCTCTAAAAAACTTTGTTTAACTCAGTGATACTTACCGGTTTGGTAAAATGAAAATTAAACCCCACCTCTTTTGCTTTGCGCACGTCTTCCGCCTGACCATAGCCAGTGATAGCCACAAGTAATCTTTTTTTGTTTTTGGATAAAATGTTTTGAGCTACTTGATAGCCATTCATATCAGGTAAACCAATATCTAATAAAATGATCTGCGGGTCAAAACTATTAACCTTTTCTAACGCATGTTTGGCCGTATAACTGACCATTACTTCATGCCCTCTAAACTTTAGAATTTCTGCCATAGTGTCGGCAGCGTCTTTATTATCATTCACCACAAGCACACGTTTACACTCATTTTCAGTCGAATCGAACGTGGCTGTTTTATTTACTGGAGCTTCCACTCTAGGCAACGTTATTTTAAAGGTGGAGCCACAATCAACTCCTTTGCTGCTTACAGATACTTTACCGCCGTGCATTTGCACCAATCGATGCACTATATTTAAGCCTATACCCAGACCACCTTGTGACCGATCCAGTGTTTGCTTAGCTTGGGCAAATAATTCGAACACCTTAGCTTGCATATTTTTACTTATTCCACAGCCATTATCAGATACTGTGATGTAAGCCTCATCGGCACTGGCAGATAGGGAAATGTTTATTTTGCCACCGCTTGACGTATATTTAATCGCATTATTCACAATATTGGTTAAACATTGCACCAGTCGCGTATTGTCACCGTTAACAAACAATGCATGTTGATAGTTAGTAAAGTGAATAGTGTGATTTTTTGCGGTTATGGCGCCTTGCAACGATTCCAACGTGAGTTTGATTAGGTCAGTTACGTTCAAAGCTTCCCGTTGCAAAACAATCCGGTCTTGGCTGATACGTGAAATATCTAATAGATCATCCAATAAGTGAGTCATTTGTGAGACTTGACGATTCAGTATATTGCCTATGTCTAATAACTTACTGTCTTGCTGGGCTGATTGCGTCAATATTTCGCAAACATTTCGAATCGGGGCAAGCGGGTTGCGCAACTCATGGGCTAACATTGCCAAAAATTCATCTTTGCGACGGTCTGCTTCTCGTAGGGATTCATTGGCAAGAATGCGATCTGTGGCATCGTATCCTTCAACAAAGATACCTGTGACTCGCCCTTCTTCCGCAAATATGGGTTGATAAATAAAATCAACATAAATCGTTTTCGTTGAATCAATGTTTAGAGGAACCGCGACACCTTGATAGCTTTTACCACTTTGGTATACCTCATCTAGTAACGTTATGAATCCCTGTGCAGCGACCCCAGGCAGCACTTCCAATACTGTTTTACCTAAAATATCTTCTTTGCCAACTATTTCAAGGTAGTTACGATTGGCATATTCAAAATGATGTTCTGGGCCATGTAAAATACACATAAAACTGGGCGTTTGATCAAAGAGTGCACGCCAGCGGGCCTCAGCTTCTTTCATTTTTTGCTCAGCGAGTACTTGTTTGGTTGTTTCTGTACAAATCACTAACACTCCGCCTACACCGGTCTCAGCAACCGGATCGTCAATGGGTCCGTAACTATAGGTCCAATACATATCCTCGCATATGCCATTGCGGGTGATAGACAATAGCTGATTCTCGTTCCACGTATGTCCGCGACCCTCTAAAACTAGGGTGATTTGTGGTTCAATCTGGGTCCATATCTCGGCCCAGCATATGTGCCCCTGCTGCCCAATTGAACTTGGATGGCGCTCTGAACCGAGTGAGAGTGAGTAGGCATCATTGTAAAATTGAATGAGATCTTTGCCCCACCAAATAAGCATGGGGTGACTAGTGGACAAAAGTAACCGTAAGCTAAGTTTTAAAGGTTGTGGCCAAGTCTCGGGACGTCCTAAAGACGTTGAGCTCCAATCATAAGCACGAATATACGCACCCATTTCACCGCCACCGGACATAAAATTCAGTTCTGCTTTTGTATGTGTATTTTTATCCATCAATCTAGTTTCCAACTCAACTAATTCGCCATAGCTGGCTAAGGTGATAACAATAACGCGTTTATTTCGCTACACGCCATATTTTTCGTTACATTGAGCGCTGCGCTTTCAATAAAGCAGTGGTGGAAAGTATTAAAACCAGAAAAATATCTGGGATCCTATGCCTATGTCTTTATTACCAGCAAGGTCGAAATAGAAGCGTAAATCATATAGTCAAAGTTATACGTTTAAATTTATAATCGTCTTAATCTTAACTACCAGACTAGGTCTGGGGCAGAGTTTTATCAGCCTATATTTGGGTGTTTTTACTCTGGATATCTGCGACCAAAAGATAAACTTTAATAACTTACGGTGCTGTGATTTAAGTGAGTAAAGATTAAATAGTCTTAATATTTATTAAAATCACAGCAAAATAATGATAAAAAAATCTAGTGCCAGTAGTACTAATACACTGTAAAGCCCATTCCATTTGAACCCCATTTGATAGGGAGAAATTCTACTGATTTTAGCGCCAATGCGCACCGAAGTAGTCGTTGGAGAAATGCCAATCACCACTGCCCAAGTGACCATCATCACGAGCGCAATAGTAACCGGCATATTTTGGACTTCTGGTAACTGCGATAAAGCGCCAGCAATCAAAGTGACAGAAATCATGGGGTTAATAAATACAATTGCAGCAATAAAAATGATCCATGAGGACAAAATTAATAGCAGCGCCGCAGATAGATGCATTGCTGATATTTGTTGTGCAAACCAGTGAAGATCGAGCACAGCTAACAATAAACGACCAATTAGCACCGAGCCTGCAAAAAAGACAATTTCTGAACGTTGTAACGGCAATTTAAAAAATATGTCTGTGGTAAAACGTTTTATCGTTAGTTGCATTGCGCTGACGTGATTTTGTTGTCGATGATACTGAGTAAATATCCAAGCCATGCTCACTATTGGCGCACTCACTAACACAGCAGAAATGGGACGTAGTGGGGTGGTCAATATGAGGAGACCAGAAACGGCTGCTAACGAAGCAACAACAATAGCGATGGGGTAACTTACCTTCAGATCTGACAAGTTGTTAGATATGGGTGGCACAAGGTGGCGCAGATATTTGGGTGCCTGAATGTGGTCTAGCCAAATACCAAATAACAGCAGTGCAACAGTGAGATATAAACCGTAAGGAATAATATCTATCCACTGAAGTTCAGGAATTGTAGTGACTAAAAGCGTAATAGTGACTGAAGTAGGTGCCCACAAAGGCACACTACAAAAGCCTCGCATTACCGCTAACATCATTCGTCGCTGCCTTGCGCTGTTAATGCGAGGGTCAACAGCGTTTTTATTGTCATCTAAACTTCGATGGATCATGGTACCCAATAAATTAATGGCTCCCATACTCATTATTATGCCCAAAAAGTGGCTAGCAAAGGTAAGCAATGCATAACGCTTGATAGGTTGTTGTTGTAATAACGCAAGGCCAGTTAAATTAACTGATAAGGAGGTTAACGCGGCTTCTTTTAAAAGGCTCAGAGCGATTAAAAAAAACGTGAAAAAGGCCACACTGCCACTTAACATGCTCAACTGGTTAAAGGATATTTTAGCTGTGATTAACAATAACAAGGTTAATCCAATTGCCACTAGGGCGATGATTTTTGAAGTTAATTCTAAATGTTTCCATTCGATCCAAGAAAATAATATCAAAACGACTATAGCCAGTTGAGCTGAGGGTTGGTAGCCGGTCCATTCTGTTAATAGAGTCGCAAAAAATATCACCACTAGGCATAGTGGAGATAGCCAAGATGGTGCGTTATTCATTTGTGCATTGATTTAGCATGGGTCAAGTTACTTATCTTATTATTTTATTGAGTCAATTTATTGCTAATGCGGCCTAAAGTATTGCAAAATGCAATTCCGCAATGCAGAATAGGTTCGCTATTTTATCCCGCTGATGGCAGTTGTGGCAATAATAAATAATAACAATTTGTATTAGAATGAGTGCTCATACCATTTTGGATAGATCCTTCCTGAGTGGCCAATTATCTATGTGGAATGCTATCAATGTCTAAACTAACAGAATTAGAGTTATTAACTGATTTAGAAAAAATAAGCTATCACGACCGATATCATTGTAAAACCACATACGATGTATTTTGCCATGCAGCAGATGAATTTCCGTCTGATATAGCGATAGTTGAGCACGTCACGGCTACGCGAGATGAAGTTGGTAAAAAACTTACTTTTAAATCTTTAACCAATAAAATTAATCAAACAGCTAACCTATTTAAGTCATTTGGCGTTGAACGTAGCGATGTGATCTCTATTTTATTACCGAATATGTCTGAAACGCATTTGAGTATATGGGCATCTCAGGCTGTGGGCATTGCCAATCCCATCAACTACCTTTTACAGGTAGAGCATATCGTTGAAATATTGAACGAAGTGAAGTCAAAAGTGTTAGTCACCGTTTCACTTGATGAAACAACTGAATTAGGTAAAAAAGTACATGAAATTATTGAACGTGTGCCTTCTCTGGAACACGTACTTTTAGTTGATGATAGTAATATTAAAATCAGTAACAACAAGGTAACTGTGACTGATTTTAATAGTGCGATAGCAGCTCAATCTAGTGATAGATTAGCGCAATCCTCGCAACCTAAAGGGCATGATATTGCCATGTATTTTCATACGGGAGGTACAACAGGTCGCCCTAAAATTGCCAAACTAACCCATGAAAACATAAGTTTTGTGGTGCAAGTGTATGCAGGATTTAATACTAATCAGGGGCAATCTGCGGTATTAAATGCATTACCGTTATTTCATGTTTTTGGGGTAATTGCCGCTAGTTTGGCGATGTTCATAGTGGGTCGCACTGTGGTGATTATGACCCCACAAGGGTTTAGAAATCCTAATACGGTCAAAAACTGGTGGTATTTTGTTAATCAGTACCAAGTGTGTTGGTTTCCCACTGTTCCCACTATCATGTCTGTTTTATTGCAGCAGCCTGAAGAAAAAATTGATCTTAGTTGTTTTAAACATGCGGCATGTGGATCGGCCCCTTTGCCAATTGAGTTAAAATTATCCTTTGCACAAAAATTTAATTGTAACGTGACCAATGGTTATGGCATGACAGAATCATCCTGTTTGATTGCTAGAGTGTTACCGGATTACGACGTTAGTGGTGTTTCAGTAGGCAATGGCATTCCCTATACTCGAGTAATTGCTGCCGAAGTTATCGACAATAAAATCAGCCGTGTTTGTGCCACGAATGAACCCGGCATTATTTTGGTGAAAGGCCCAAATGTTTTTCAAGGTTATTTGAATCCAAGTGATAATGTGGGAGCTTGGGTTGACGATGAGTGGTTTAACACCGGCGATTTAGGTGTGATAAATGCCCTAGGCCATATTCAGCTAACGGGCCGAGCAAAAGATTTGATTATCCGTGGCGGTCATAATATCGATCCACAAATCATTGAAGATGCTTTGATGGCCCATGCTGGCGTTATTCAAGCTGTGGCTATTGGCCAACCTGATGTGCATTCTGGAGAAATACCTGTGGCCTACGTAGTGGTAAAAGATAAGCAGCAAACTAGCGCATCTGAATTACTTCAACATTGTCAAAAACAAATTAACGAAAGAGCAGCCATTCCTAAACGTATCGAAATACTCGATAGTTTGCCCATCACCGCGGTTGGTAAAGTGTTTAAGCCATTGTTGCGCAATAAAGCCACAGAATTTAGTGTGATTGCTTTGTTCAAATCACATGAAATAAGTGCGCAAGTACAATCGGAATTTGTCCCAGAAAAAGGCCAAGTTGTGCATATTCAGTTATCAAATAAACAAGACCAACAGCTAGCCGCAAAATTACTGGTGGCTTTTCCCGTCTTAGTTAATTACAGCCATTTATAAGGAAAAATCATGCAAGATGCATTTATATATGACGCAGCACGAACCGCATTTGGTCGTCATGCAGGCGTTTTGTCTTCTGTTCGACCCGATGACATGCTGGCGCACCTTATTAAAACTTTAGTGCAACGTAACAACTTTGATCTAAGCCTGTACGAAGATGTGATTGCCGGTAATACCAATCAGGCAGGTGAAGACAGCCGTAACGTTGCGCGCACTGCAGGGCTTTTAGCGGGCTTACCGATTGAAACAGGTGGCTTAACCGTAAACCGTTTGTGTGGTTCAAGTATGGCTGCAGCGTTAGATGCGGCTAGATGTGTAAAAGCCAATGAAGGTGAATTGTTTGTTGCCTGTGGTGTTGAATCTATGAGTCGTGCTCCTTTTGTTTTAGCTAAAGCCACCTCCGCGTTTGCTAGGCAACAAGAAATGTTTGATACCACTATGGGCGCGCGGTTTACCAACCCAGAAATAGTTAAACAGTTTGGCGGTCACTCCATGCCTGAAACCGCTGATAACATAGCCAATGATTTAGATATAAGCAGAGAAGACAGCGATATTTTTGCAGCTGCCTCTCAAGCAAAATATGAAGCAGCCCGAGTTGGTGGGTTTTTTAATGACGAAATCGTTGCCATCGAAGTGTCTCAAGGGCGCAAGAAACCCCCACTTTCAGTCACCACGGATGAACATCCACGTCCCGCTTCAACCGTTGCAGAACTCGGTAAGTTAAGGCCATTGTTTGATGGTGTCGTGACCGCGGGTAATGCTTCAGGCATTAACGACGGTGCGTCTGCGATGATTATTGGCAGTCAAGAAGTAGGCGACAAATCGGGCGTTAAGCCGCGCGGCAGAATTATCGCCGGCGCCATTGCTGGTGTGCCACCCCGAGTGATGGGGTTAGGACCGGTACCTGCTTCGCAAAAAGCTTTGGCTCGAGCTGGTTTAACCCTAGCTGATATGGATGTTTTAGAATTTAATGAAGCATTTGCTGTACAAGCCTTAGGGTGCATGAAAAAACTTGGTATTGCTTTTGACGACCCTAGGGTCAATCAAAATGGCGGTGCAATTGCTATAGGTCATCCTCTAGGTGCCAGCGGTACGCGTATTATGCTGACCGCGTTACGACAACTCGAAAAAACTGGTGGTCGATATGCATTAGCCACTATGTGTATCGGTATTGGTCAAGGTATCGCTGTAGTCATTGAGCGGGTTTAGTTTTCTAAAATAAGGAAAAAATTTATGCCAGTTGTAAGTTATCAATTAGACGGTGATATCGGTGTTATTCGTTTAAATAACCCACCAGTTAACGCACTTTCCCATGCTTTACGTTGCGGCATTCAAGAGGCGATAATCCAATCCAAAACGGATAGTTCGTTAGCTTTAGTGCTCATATGTGAAGGGCGCACCTTTATTGCTGGTGCGGATATTTCTGAGTTTGGACAACCCCCGCAAGCGCCATCTTTGCCAGAGTTACTGGTTATCATGGAAGCATCGCAAAAACCCATTATTGCGGCTATTCATGGCACCGCCCTTGGTGGTGGATTAGAAACTGCGTTGGCGTGTCACTATCGCTGTGCCTTGTCTAGTGCAGAGGTGGGCTTGCCAGAAGTTAAATTAGGCCTATTACCTGGTGCAGGTGGTACTCAGCGAGTTCCTAGACTAGCGGGTGTTAAAGCAGCATTAGATTTAATGACCTCAGGCACGCCCATTGCAGCTGCTAAAGCACTCAGTATTGGTTTAATTGATAAAGTAGTAGAAGATGATTTGCTCAGTGGCGCATTAGATTTTGCCAAAGAAGTCATTGCCAAAGGTGCCAAGCTTAAAAAAGTCAGCGAGTTAAAGGTAGATAAATCAGGCGCTACAGATGAGTTTTTTGCAGAATATAGGGCTTTATTAAAAAAACGTTATCGCGGACAAAAAGCACCACAGCGTATTGTTGAATGTGTTGAAGCGGCGTTAAATGAACCATTTAATAAAGGTTTAAAAGTTGAAAGGCGGTTATTTTTAGAATGTATGCAATCTTCTCAGTCTGCTGCCTTAAGACATATGTTTTTTGCGCAAAGGAAGGCTGCAAAAATAGAGGGTTTAGCCAAAGACACTCCGCTAAAAGATATAAAGCGAGTAGGTATTATTGGTGGCGGAACTATGGGCGGCGGCATTGCAATGAATTTTGTGAATGTGGGTATCCCAGTGACGTTGCTTGAAATAAATCAAGAAGCATTACAGCGCGGCAAAGATATTATTGCTAAAAATTACGCCATGACAGTTAGTAAAGGCAAGTTAACTGCAGAGCAGGCAACAAAGCGCCAAGCACTGATCACAGGTACCACTGATTATGATGATTTAGCTGAAATGGATTTGGTTATAGAAGCGGTGTTTGAAAATTTAGACGTTAAAAAACAGGTATTCGCCAAGCTTGATAAAGTATGTAAACCAGGCGCGATCTTAGCCAGTAATACCTCTTATCAAGATGTGGATCTTATTGCTCAGGCAACGTCTCGCCCACAAGATGTAATTGGACTGCATTTTTTCAGCCCAGCTAACGTCATGAAATTACTAGAAGTTGTGCGCGGTGATAAAACCTCAGATGCAGTGTTAGCCACTTGTATGTCCATTGCCAAAACCATCAATAAAGTGCCGGTCATGTCGCGTGTTGGTTACGGCTTTATTGGAAATCGTATGTTGCGTCAATATGCCCGTGAAGCGCAATTATGTTTACTTGAGGGCGCATCACCTGACGACATAGACACAGTGATGCAAAACTTTGGCATGGCGATGGGGCCATTGGCGGTCAGTGATTTAGCTGGACTTGATATAGGCTACAAAGCCCGGGAAGGACTCACTGCTGAGCAAAAAGGTGATGAGAGAACTTATTGTATTGCTGATGCGCTTTACAAAATGGGTCGCTTAGGACAAAAAACGGGGGCAGGTTACTACCGCTATGATCCACAAACTCGGCAGCGCTTCCCTGATCCTATTGTAGAACAAGTGATTGAAGAACAAGCCGAAAAGCATGATATAGAGCGCGAAGGATTAACCGAACACAGCATTTTAGCTCGGTTAACTTTTGCCCTTATCAACGAAGGTTTTAAAATACTTGAAGAAGGCATTGCGCAACGTCCTAGTGACATCGATGTGGTTTACGCCTTCGGTTACGGGTTCCCCGCTTACCGAGGAGGGCCGATGTTTTATGCGGATACCCTTGGTTTAGAAAAAATTTATCAAAGCATTTGTGAATTTTCAAAGATCTACGGTTCAGATTTTTGGCAACCAGCAGCGCTATTAAAACAACTTGTCGAAGAAGGTAAAACCTTAACCGAGTGGGCTAATAGCTGATTTTGTTGATTAGCGCTTAAGGAGCGGCCATGAGCATTCCCAAAATATTACAAAATACCTTAACTTTGCCGGTTATCAGTGCACCAATGTTTATCATCTCGGGACCTGAGTTGGTTATCGCCCAATGTAAGGCTGGTATTGTTGGATCATTTCCGGCACTTAATGCTCGGCCACAAGCCTTATTGAGTGAATGGTTAAACAGCATCACCACTGAGTTAGAAAACTATAAGTTAGCCAACCCAAATGCCATAGTTGCCCCTTATGCGGTTAACTTGATTGTACATAAAAGCAATGATCGTTTAGAGCATGATGTGAACACTTGTATTGAGTACAAGGTACCGATAATTATTACCAGTTTACGGGCACTGGATACTAAATTGGTTGAGCGTATTCATGCCTACGGTGGGATAATTTTTCACGATGTTATTAATGTGCGTCATGCGCAAAAAGCCATCGAAGCAGGCGTTGATGGTTTAGTGTTGGTTTGTGCTGGTGCTGGTGGTCATGCGGGAACGTTAAGTCCCTTTGCTTTGGTCAGTGAAATTAAACAATTTTTTGATGGGGCGATAGCCTTATCTGGATCCATTGCCAATGGTGCGTCGATATTATCAGCACAAGCCTTAGGCGCTGACTTTGCCTACATAGGCACGCGTTTTATTGCCAGTAAAGAAGCTAACGCCCAGCCAGCCTACAAAAGCATGTTGGTTGAGCATAGCGCCAAAGATATTGTGTACAGTTCTTTATTTACTGGGGTGAATGGCAATTATCTCAAACCCAGTATTATTAGTGCCGGTTTAGACCCAGATAATTTAGACCAAGGTGACAAAAACAATATGAAGTTTGGCTCTGAGGGTGGCAGTAAATCTAAAGCCTGGAAAGATATTTGGGGCGCAGGACAAGGATTAGGCAGCATTGCTGATATCACCGATGTATCGACTATCGTTGCGCGCTTTAAGACTGAATACGATTTGGCGTTGTCCCGCTTAAACAGTTTGAACAATTAATAGGTAGCATAAAAATGGGATCTTCAGAAAATATAATTATTCATCAGGAAAGTGGTGTTTTACATATTGGTATTAATCGTCCTCAGAAAAAAAATGCCTTAACCAGCGAAATGTATGCCGCTATGGCTAGCGCATTAGAAAACAGCGTAACTGACGAAAGTATTAAAGTCGTGCTAATACATGGCACTCAAGATGTCTTTTCAGCAGGCAATGATTTAAAGGATTTTGATAATCGAGATGTTAATCAGCCCTCTCCCGCATCCGCATTATTATATCAACTACATCATTACCCCAAGCCAATAGTTGGAGCTGTATCTGGGGTGGCCATTGGAATAGGTGTCACTATGTTGCTGCATTTTGATTTGGTTTATGCATCTGAAACCTTATTTAAGATGCCGTTTGTCGATTTAGGTGTATGCCCTGAAGGTGGTTCAAGCCTGCTTATTCCGCAGCTAGCTGGCCATCGTAAAGCCGCTGAAGTATTGATGTTAGGTGATGCATTTAATACTGAAGCAGCGATTAATATGGGTATAGTCAATCAGCAATTAGATCAGTCCGACGTATTTAACTTTGCCTTAAGCATAGCCAATAAATTAGCCCTTAAACCGCAAACTGCGCTACGTACCACCAAGAGATTATTGAAAGAGCCCCAGCAAACATTACTCAACAATATTATTAAAAATGAGTTAGTGGTTTTTTCTCAGTTATTACAAAGTGCAGAATCTCAAGCCGCAAGAAAAACAAAATAAGAGTGTAAAATGACATCTTGGGCAAGTAAACCAATGCCGCCGTTTAACAACCATTTAGGGTTTGTGGTTGAACAATGGCAAGAAAATTTTATTAAAATGAGTGCCGAGCTTAAACCTGAACATCTGAATCGTTCAGGCATTCCCCATGGTGGATTTATTTCGGCCTTGTTAGATGCTACCACTGCTTTATCGGGGGCACACAGTGACGACCCTGATGATTATCGAAAAGCATTAACTTTATCTTTAAACATCAATTTTTTAGGACAAGCACAATCTAACAAGTTGTATGCCATTGGAAAAGTCACTGCGTCTGGTCGTAATATCTATTATGCCTCTGCCGAGGTATTCGATTCTCTGGATAATCTAATAGCCTCTGGGCAAGGGGTATTTCGATATAGAAAAGAAGCATCGGCTGGGGCTTTTCCAAAGGATCCGTAACGGATGTTAGAAGTTTAAAGACGCTTATTCTGCGTTGCACGAATTTGAAAGAGGCCTGCTATTCCTGCATTCACGCGCCGAGCGTTAAGCTTCTTTAAATCTTGCACAGAGGTCACTTCTTTAATGGGATTGGTATAATACTTCGCTGGGGGTTTTATTGAAGTGGCGTTTAAATTCGCGACTAAATTGCGATGGGCTAGTGTATCCAACTTTTAATGCCGCTTCGTTAGCTTTATTACCACTGGCAGTCATGAGTTCTTTTGCTTTCGCAAGGCGTATTTTCTTTAAATACTGTAATGGCGATTCGAAGGTCACTTGTTTAAATGCACGATGAAAAGACGATACGCTCATGTTTACGTCTTCAGCTAAACCTTCAACGCTAAGTTGCATAGCGTAATCACTGTGTATCGTCGACAGTGTCCGCGCAATGCGTGCATAATGCCCATCATGCATAGCAAGGCCGGTTAACGTATGACCTTGTGGCCCACAAAGCACCCGGTACACCAACTCCTTTACAATATCCTCACCAAAAATCTCTGCCTCTATCGGGTTGTTTAAAACCCTTAATAAGCGATGAATGACTTGCTCCATTGCGGTGTCTAACTTAGCTGAATGTACACCGCTAAATTGTCCCCCCACTTGTGGCGCTGAAAACTTTTTATGTTGACTCATTAGATTAACAAGCTTGTGTAACAAAACAGGGTCAATATCAATAGCAATGCCCATAACGGGCAGGTGATTATCAGAAAACGCTTCGCATTCAAGTGGTACTGGTACACCTAATACTAAGTAATCGCCAGCACCGTATTTTATTTGATGATCCGGAAAGTGAATTATTTTATGACCTTGGCCTACCACAATAATGCCTGAATTATAGATAAGGGGCTGACGCGGCGAACTTTTACTTGCACGGTGAAAATACACCTTTGGAATAATAGTTTCCATGGTGCCTTCAAACTTTAGTAGGTGATTGTGTTCGGCATAGAGCTGCAACATATTGGCAAGTGTGAGCATAAACTAATCGATGGTCGGATGATTTTTCAATAAAATAGCAAGGTTGATAGTTTTAGGCAAGCTTTAGCGCCTTATTGGGGTTTTTCTTCGTTTGTTTTGCCAGTAATATGCATGTATTGAAGGTTTGCTGAGTATTTGACTAGGTAAACCATAAAACATTTAATCATCATCTTAGGAGCAAAATAATGAAATTTAGCTATGTAAACACAACACTTATTCAGTTTGGCCAACAGCAAATAGCCTCTTTAAGCCATTTGATCGCAAAAGATAGCAAAGTATTAGTAGTATACGGTGGCGGTTCAATCAAAAAGAACGGTGTTTACGACCAAGTAGTTGCTGCACTAAAAGGTTTTGATTGGATTGAGTTTTCGGGTGTAGGCGCAAACCCAACTATTGAAGTACTCGATAAAGCAGTAACCATTTGTAAAGAACAAAGCATCGATTTCGTTCTAGGTGTGGGCGGTGGTTCGGTCATTGATGGCGTTAAATATATAGCCGCATCAGCAGTATACGATGGTGAAGGTTGGGACATACCCACTGGTAAACACAAAATCATTAAAGCACTTCCAATTGGTGCAATACTCACATTACCCGCTACAGGTTCTGAATCTAACCAAGGCTCTGTTGTCAGTAAAGCGGCAACACAAGAAAAGCTGGCGTTTATGTCTCCTGCTGTTCAGCCTAAATTTGCAATTATGGATCCAGACGTCATGAAAACGTTGCCAAAGCGACAACTGGTGAATGGTTTAGTTGATGCATGGGTACATACCTGTGAGCAGTATTTAACATTTCCAGCGGGAGCGTTAGTACAAGATGGATACGCAGAAGCATTATTAAAAGCGCTCAAGGTGTTAGGTGATAATTTTGAAAACCAAGATGATACATGGCGTGCAAACCTTATGTGGGCTGCTAATCAAGCATTGAATGGATTGATAGGTTCGGGAGTGCCACAGGATTGGGCAACACATATGTTAGGTCATGAGCTTACTGCTGCGTATGGTGTTGACCACGCTCGTTCGCTTGCTATTGTGCAACCTTCTTTGTTACGTAACCAGTTGGAAGTTAAAAAAGCCAAGCTTGAACAAATGGGTAAAAACGTATTCGGCCTTGCAGAGTCTGACAATTTAGCAGAACAAACAATTCAGGCAATTGAAGCGTTTTACCACCAACTAGACGTTGCGACTCAGCTTACCGAGCATGATGGCGATAAAGAAAAAGCGGTTAATAACATTGTTACCAGACTTGAGTCACATGGCATGCTTGTATTAGGTGAAAATCAAGCCATTACTCTGACCCAAAGTCGTGAAATTTTAGAACAAGCAATTGCTTAATAATATTTAGGTAATCAGCCCGTTCTGAGCAAACCTGATAAAAATAGTCGCGCTTATTGCGTACCCTATTGAGGGAATTAGATAAGATTCAACCTTTAAAACTAAGGTTGAATCTTATCAATAGGTGAAGGTACTAAGAGGCTGTTGAATATCCTTTACTTACTAAGCGAACACCTCAATCTTCAAACGTATCCATTACTAGATCTTTCATGTAATAATCGGCCGGTTGCTGTGTTCTAACTTCGACCACATCTAGGCTGCTGAAGTCCTGACTGATAAACTCCAAATTAGACCTCTCCCAGATGACCTCGCCATTTTGCTAGACCGCTATATCTGCCGCTGACGCTACACCATTCAGATGCAAGATAATCCGCACTTATTTTATGGAATAGGTATTATTTTGCCAGTGATAAATTGACCTTGTGTTATTAGCCATGAGGGCTATTTTATATTCGTTTTGTCTATCAACTTTATAGAAATCGCATTTTCTTGGTAGCTATTTTGAGCCCAATAGTCTTAGTTACAAGCTAACAACAAAGTTCGAAGCATAGGTTTAATGCAATAATAATATTGATTTGATTTTACTGACAACTTCCTTGCAGCACTATGTTTGTTAATGTAAAGTAACAAAAGTAGTAGTTCCACTGTTCCGCTATGCGAAATCAATATCACTCTTGTGAGAAGTAAAAGCAATGAACATCTTTAGCCAGTTTTTTAGAGCGTTAACATTCACAGTCTTCACTTTGAGTGCACACTCTGCTGTTGCTGAAACGGTTCTCACTTATGGTGAACCTGGGCCGAACCGTGGTGCCCGAGCGGGAGCCACTAAATGGTTTGCAGAACAGGTTGAGAAGCGCTCTGGCGGTGATTTAAAAATTAAAATCATGTGGGGCGGTGCTTTATTTAAGGCAAACGCAGCCCGACAATCTATTGCTGCCGGTGTGGTCGACATAGGCACCATTATTCCTGATTATTTTCCAAAAGAGCTGGTGGCGTTTTCGCTGACTAACTTGCCCTTTGAAAATCTCGATCCTTGGGTGGGGCTTAAAGCCAACTACGACCACATGACATCCCCTGAAGTAACAAACAATTTGGCCAAACAAAACTTGGTCTTCGTGACGTCATACATGCTGTCCAACGTTATTATGTTGTGCACAGGTGATCCGGTGCGTTCACTTGAGGACCTAAAAGGTAAAAAGGTACGGGGCATTGGCACCTTCGGAAAAATATTTGGCGATTATGGTGCCAATCTAGTGAGTATGAGCATTTATAAGGCCTATCAAGGCTTAGATAACGGATTGATTGATTGTAGTCTGGGTTACATGAACGCTTCAATGGCCCTAAAACAACATGAAGTGACCAACAGTTTGACCAAACTTAATTGGGGAATTTACACCGGATTAGGTATTTTTATTAATAAAGATGCACTGGCCAGATTAACTCCGTCTCAGACACAAATTCTGCATGAAGTAGGCGCCGACTTTATTAATTATCTTGGTGAAAATGTACTGACCTCTGACCTAGCTGCTGAGCAACGGTTTACCCAAGGCATTGATGGTCGTAAATTGGAGATCATTAGTTTTTCAGCTACAGAATCAGCTAAATTATATTCCGCTAGTCAACATCACATCGCCAAATGGGAATCCGAAGCCATAGACAGTGGTCTTGACGGAAAAGCAATGGTTGAAAACTACAAGGCCTCACTGACCAAATATAGCCAAGAGCGAGATGTAAAAGGCTACCCATGGGCACGCTAATTTAACACCGTAGAGTCTTAATATTATGTTGAAAAAAATTGAACAAGGGGCACTGTTGGTAGCCGGAGTGTGTATTGTTGCTCTTGGCTTAATGATCACCTTAACCGTTGTGACTCGTAACCTTTTTGGTTGGGGTGTGACCGATGATGTGGTTATCGTTAGAGAGCTTATGGTGGGAGCGGTTTTTCTGCCATTGGCCTATGTCACCGCAGATTATAGCCACATCACCATTGAATTCTTATTTAAACGCTTGGGCAAACACGCCAAATTATGGATGTTAGCCATAGGCTCTCTCATCAGTTTGTTGATATTGATCCCACTAGCATTATCTGCGTGGCAGGGTTTTTCACATGCCGCCTCTAGTGGTGCCTATTTCTTCGGCGAGTTAGACCTGCCTGAATGGCCAGGGCGCTTGGCTTTTTTCGCCGGAGCGGCATTATTTATCATACGTTTATCCATTATTTTAGTGGCCGATTTCCGGGCCGCTATCCGCGGTAATACTGAATATCTGGTGCAGCGAACAAACGCTGAACAGCAAACAATTGAAGAGGGGTAGACTATGGATCCATTGATTCTTGGGCTCCTAGGGTTTGCCTGTGCATTGTTATTACTGGTGTTGCGTGTGCCAATTGCCTTTAGTTTGGCAGGTGTCTCGTCGCTGTTTATATTTTTGTTTTTTGCTATGCGATATGGTGGTTTCGACATGGCTGGTGCTGTGGCTCCGACACTAACTATGGTCTCATCCAACACCTTCGATTTAGTGCATTCTTATGACTTGAGTATGATCCCGCTTTTTGTGCTCTTAGGTCATATTGCCTACCACACAGGTATCACAACTGATATCTATCATGCGGCCAGAGTATGGCTAAAACGCCTACCAGGCGGGGTGGCGATGGCCTCTGTTTTTGGTTGTGGTGGATTCTCGGCTATAACTGGTTCTAGTATCGCTTGCGCGTCGGCTATGGGTAAAATCTGCGTGCCAGAAATGTTACGTATGGGTTACGACAAACGCCTTGCAACCTCAACCGTAGCCGTTGGTGGCACTCTTGGTTCGCTGATCCCGCCAAGTGTGTTATTTATTGTTTATGGTATTTTTACCGAAATGTCAGTCAGTCGCCTCTTTATGGCGGGAGTGATACCAGGGGTGTTATCGCTGGCTGGTTTTTTAGTGGTTATCTATATATGGGTAAAACGCAATCCACAGGCCGCGCCAGTGGACGAAACCTTGCTTGTTAAGGGAGATCGCCGTAAAGCTGCTATAAGATGTTGGCCGGCCATGATGCTTTTCACTATTATCATCGGTGGTATTTATGGCGGCTTATTCACTGCTACCGAGGCCGCAGCCATTAGTGCATTTTCGGTAATCATCATTGGCTCTGTGCAAAAAAGGCTTAGTTGGCAGCAGTTTATGCAATCGATTAAAGAAACCTGTACGCAAACCACCTCTATTTTCTTTATTGCTGCTGGCGCCAAAATTTTCGTTGGGTTTGTTGCCTTAACAGGTATGGCACCCGCGTTGGTTGGACTAGTGGAAGGGGCGGATGTCTCAATATGGCTACTGATGGTCATGATCGCAGCGGTATACTTTTTACTGGGGATGTTTTTAGACCCACTGGGCATTATGGTGCTGACCCTACCTTTCTTGATCCCTATGGTTGATGGTTATGGACTAGACTTAATTTGGTTTGGCGTAGTCGTCATCAAACTGCTTGAAATAAGCTTGATCACCCCACCCGTAGGATTAAACGTGTTTGTCATCGCCAGCGTCACTAAACCCTCGGTTGCTGTGTATGACATTTTTATGGGTGTGGCACGGTTTCTGATAATGGATGTTGTTGTACTGATTGCGATTATTGCCTTCCCTATACTGTCTTTGCTATTGCCTAATCTGATGATGTAACAAGTAGATATTTTTTAGCACAACTAAAAACGTTGAATTACTATTGACCTTAGGACATATCTAATAAAAAAGCCGAACGTGTTCGCTCGGCTTATTTTTTACCTTTAACTAGGTAGTACCTGCCTATTTAAAGTTACCCAACTACTGGCAAGCTATTTTGTGGCAGGTTTGATCGTCAACATATCGTTCACTGCGTCTACATCGTCAGTATCTTCAGCTATTGAAACCGCTAACTCCCGTTCCATTTCTGATTTTACGCTACCTCTTAATGTTATAACACGGTTGCTAAGGGTAACTTTAACTGAAGTACCAGATAATTTGGTTTCGGAACGTAACCGATTTTTCACGTCAGAAACTATTTCAGCGTCAGACATAGCCCATGTTTCTGCACTGTCGTCCATTCCTTCCATCTCGTCCATGTCTTTATTCATAGATTTATGCGACTTGTCCATCATGCTATGCATATCTTTACTCATGGATTTATGTGATTTGTCTTTCATATCACCCATATCATCCATATCGCTCGTCATCAGAGTAAGGTTGTTATGCACATCGGTTACGCCATCGATTTCTCTTACTATTTCTTCTGCAAGCTCTTTTTCAACTGCACTGGCAACTTCGCCCGTCAATGTCACCTTACCCATTTTTACGTCAGTGTCGATGTCAAATGAGTTAAGATGGGTATTAAACAATAAAGTCGCTTCAGCCTTACCATCAATCCAAGCATCCTTGGTGTCGTCTTTCCAATTATTTTCCGCTGCCACTGCTGATGTACTCAAGGCGGTAAAAAGTGCTAATCCTAGTAATGTACGTTTCATAAGTTTTTCCTTAGCTGTGAATCAATCTTCACTACTGAACTAGCCAATTACATGCCAAGCATTTAAGGTGCTGATTTAAAAGGATTTAATTGGTTTTTGAGTGTGATTTATACAAATTGATGTGTACTTTTTACTGTTTTTTGTATTTATTACATATGACTAATTAATATCGTCTTGACAACGCTAAATTAGGACCCTGATAGGGTTGAGATAAAAAAGGAGGTAGGCAAAAGGTGTCGTAGTCAAATAAATTAGCCTTTTAACCTTTATTGAAAAATAAACTTACCAAAATAATTTATTAAGCCTTAAAACCGGATCAAAGTGGCTTCGATATTACGCACCATGCTTTTTAATTGTGGGGCTACTTCACCGCCTAAGAACTCTTTGGTCAATCGAAAAGCGGGTCCGCCGGCATTAAATACGTAGATTTGTCCTTGGGTGAGTTTTAACGGCACCGCAATGGCAGTAGTATCTGGCTCCCAATCTCCCCATGAATAGCAATATCCAAATTTTTCATAGTTTTCTAATGCTTGATCCACACCGGCTTTGACTGCTTTGAACTTGTCGCCCAATTTTTCTTTGAAGTGCCTCATGAAGAATTCTCGCTCTTCTTCAGATAACGCAACTAAATACGCTCGGCCTGCTGCCGTAGTGGCCATGGGAATTTTATCGCCGATATCTTTTTTGAAGGTAACTATGTCTTTGGGTGCGCAATGATCGACGTAAATCATATCCAATCGGTCTCTGTCTGCAAGGCCTACGGATGTGCCAGTTTCAATTGAAAGTTCTTTCATTAAGGGGTTGGCCACTTGACGAATGGCAAGATTAGACACAAATGCATAACCCAAAGCTAACACACCGGCTCCAAGTTGGTATTTTTCTAAGCGCTTTGAATAAGTGAGGTAGCCCAGACTTGTTAAGGTGTAGGTTAAGCGCGATATACTCGATTTGGCTAATCCCGTACGCTGCGCAATTTCTTGATTGCCAAGAAATCCGTCACCTGGGTTAAATGCTCGTAATATATCTAATCCTCTGGCAAGGGCTTCGACAAACTTACGATCTACTTCGCCCTTTTTATCTCTTGGCATACCCGTCAGTGTATTCATGTTGCACTACTCAATTGTTTATCACGTTAGGCGTATTGACGTGTTGTAATTGCCAATACGTTTTTAAAAAAATAATCTGATTATTTTCAATAACAAAGCGCATTATACATAGGTTTATGAATAAAATTTATAGATTAATACATGCCAGTAAAGGTAATGAGGGATAAGCTATCCAAAATTTGCTAAATTTATTTTTTACCGCGTTCTAAGCCCCATCAAAAGAGGTGAAGTTAACTTGCGTAAAGCTATCACACGCACCATCTTTATTTAGTTTGTAGGCTCTACGGTAGAGCTTAAATAACTCATAAAAACTTTACTGGCTTTAGAAAGGTAGTGATTTTTTTTCCAAGCCAAACTCAACTTAAATTCAATTTTTGGCTCAAAGGGTACTGATGTCATTTGCTGTTCATTTTGTAAAATGCGGGCTAAGCAAGTCGTAATACCCACCTCATTGCGCACTAACGATTTTTGCAACTCAATAAGATTGGTTTCCATACGGACATCTAATGGGAGTTGATGTTTTTTTGAATATTGACTGACTACTTCACGTAAAAAATAACCTTCGTGGAATAATACTAATGGTTGCTGACAAAATTGTGCCAGTGAGATGGTTTTCTCGGCGGCTAAGGAATGTGAACTGACCATGCCTGCCACTACTTCCTCATTTATAAGTTCGGTGTAACGCAATTGTGGGTTTTCTAAATCACCACGCACTAAGGCTAAGTCAAGTTCGCTATTCAGTAACATTCTCTCTAGGGCTGCCGTGCCTTGGTCTACTAAGTGAATTTTTATTTTTGGATATTTTTGCTTAAATTGAGTTAATACTTTGGGGAAGTAATAAGAGCCCATCATCGCAGAAACGCCAAAACGGATGGTGCCTCTTTCTAAGTCTTTTAATTCTTCTAACTCCAATTCAACTTGCTTTGCTTGGCTTAATAGTTGGGTGGCGAGCTTGTACAAAACCTCGCCTTCAGCGGTTAATAGGGCGTTTTTGTCAGCACGATTAATTAACTTTAACCCCACCTCTTGTTCTAGCTTTTGAATAGCAACGGTTAATGCCGGTTGAGCAATACCTACTGTCTGCGCTGCCCGAGTAAAGTTGCCCAGCTCGGCCAATTGACAGAAATATTCAAGTCGCTTCAAATTCATATTACGTGAACCAATAAATAAAAGTTATTAAAAATATAAAAACTATATATTATATTTATTCTCTTTTTAAGCATAGAGTAATCCGATAAATTAGACTATTACCTATACAAGTATATAAACGGAGTCACCCTATGAGCCAAAAACTAACCCCTTATAACTGGCAAGATCCGATGTTTCTTGATAATCAACTGAGCGAAGAAGAGCGCATGATACGTGACACTGCTTATGATTATTGCCAACAAAAGCTCCTACCTCGTGTACTTGAAGCCAACAGGCACGAACATTTTGACCGCGAAATAATGAATGAGCTAGGTGAGTTAGGGTTATTGGGCGCTACTTTGCCAGCTCAGTATGGTGGCAGTGAAGTTAATTACGTTAGTTATGGCTTGATCGCTCGTGAAGTAGAGCGGGTGGACAGTGGTTATCGCAGTGCCATGAGTGTGCAGTCGTCTTTGGTAATGCATCCAATATATTCTTACGGTACTGAAGAACAGCGCACCAAATATTTGCCTAAACTGGCTTCTGGTGAATGGGTAGGGTGCTTTGGTTTGACCGAGCCTAATTCAGGTAGTGATCCTGCATCTATGGCAACTCACGCCAAAAAAGTGGATGGTGGTTATTCTTTAACAGGCAATAAAATGTGGATCACTAATTCACCCATAGCCGATGTCTTTGTCGTTTGGGGAAAACTCGAAGGTAAAATTCGTGGTTTTGTGCTTGAAAAAGGCATGAAAGGTTTATCTGCACCTAAAATTGAAGGAAAATTTTCGTTACGTGCTTCAATAACCGGCGAAATAGTAATGGATAACGTATTTGTGCCAGAAGAAAACATGTTCCCAGAAATTAAAGGATTAGCCGGGCCTTTTGGTTGTTTAAATAAAGCCCGTTATGGCATTGCTTGGGGTTCAATAGGCGCTGCAGAGTTTTGCTTTAATGCTGCTAGGACTTACACCTTAGACCGTGAACAATTTGGTCGCCCTTTAGCAGCTAATCAGTTAATTCAAAAGAAACTGGCTGACATGCAAACCGAAATCACCCTTGGCTTACAGGGCTGCTTACAAATGGGACGATTAATGGATGCTGATCAATGTCCGGTTGAGTTGATTTCTCTAATGAAACGTAATAATTGTGGCAAGTCTCTAGATATAGCTCGTATTGCTCGTGATATGCATGGTGGTAATGGTATCAGTGATGAATTTGGAGTCATTCGTCATGTCATGAACCTTGAAGCAGTGAATACCTATGAAGGCACACATGATGTTCATGCTTTAATTTTAGGTCGCGCCATTACCGATATTCAGGCTTTTTATTAAACCCTAACCTTGTAGATTGAAGCCGCTTACTTGCGGCTTAGTGTTACTTCTTTTGTCATACCCAAAAACCGTATCTGCTTGTGCACAAATAATCGAAGAATAAGCATAATGCACCTTAGGTTAAGTCGAACTACAACCAGCCATTTTGATGGGCGATCCTCGCGGCTTCAATTCTGTTTTTAGCATTCAGTTTGCTGGATGCTGAAGATAGATAATTGCGCACAGTGCCAGTGGACAAAAACAGTTTTTTGGCAATATCTTCGGTGGACAGCCCGTCTTTGGCCAAGCGCAAGGCGTGGCGCTCTTTGTCAGACAGTGGGTCTTTTTCCATCCATGACTCCACCATTAATTCTGGCGCAATGGCGGTTCCGCCTTGATGTACTTTTTGAATGGCGTCGATTAAGTCTTGTGACGGCGAGTCTTTTAATAAGTAGCCTTTTACCCCACAATCCATAGCGCGGCGTAAGTACCCACTTCTAGCAAATGTCGTAAGTATTATAGTTTTACAGGGGGCTTTTAATTCAAACAATTGTTGCGCGAGCTCTAACCCTGTCATATCTGGCATTTCAATATCGGTGAGTACAATATCGACTCGTTCACTTTCTCCGGCTTGAATGTAGTCAAAGGCCTGTTTGCCATTGGCGCAACTTTGCACCACATGTAAGTTATCTTCTAAGTCTAAAATAGTCGCCAATGCATTGAGCAACATGGTTTGATCTTCTGCCAAAAGAATGTTGATTTTGTTCATAGTCATAGATCTCTCGATGTCATAGGCAAGCCAATTTCACTTAATGTACCGCTATATTCGCCACCAGTTTTGATGGTTACAAAACCTTTGAGTTTTTGAATACGCTCTTCAATGCCTTTAATGCCAAATCCCTTGTGTTGTGAATTCTCAAAACCAAGCCCGTCATCTTGCATGGCCAATACGATCTTGTCATCTTCACGTTTGATGATGACTGTTACTTGGGTGGCTTTGGCGTGTTTAATAATGTTAGTGACTAACTCACGAAGCACTATGGCCAACTCTTTATTACTGGCAGAATCTAGTTCGATTTGTTGTTCATCGATATTTTTAAACTGATATTGGAATTCAATATCGACGCTACCAAACACGTTTTTGGCATTGGCAAGTTCACTGAGTAAATCGCTGGTGCGATAGCCCGATACCACCTCGCGCACTTGGCTGAGTGCATCCCGTGAAATCTCTTCCAGTTGTTTAATTTCGGTGCGCGCTTTTTCGAGATCTTTGTCTTGCCCCTTATCCATGAGTCGCCCTGCAAGATCGGCCTTCAAAGTAATCACTGAAAATGTATGCCCAATTAAATCATGTAAATCTCGAGCAATACGCTCTCTTTCCGCAACTTGGGCTAAACGTTTGGTTTCTTTGCGGGATAAAATGAGTTCTTGTTTGTTTTGGTTCAGCGCTCGTTGATAGATATTTAAAATACCTACAATTAAGGTAAATACCAGGCTGGGTATATAAAAGTAATTTTCGAAACTAAAAAACCAGCTGATAGCTGCTACCCAGGCCAACAAAGCAATCAATACAGCAAAGGCATATTTAAGGGGGCTCAACCTACAACAAAAAGCACCGGCATAGATAAATAAAGAACTCGCCGTTGGCGTCACTAACGCAATTAAGGTTCCAATCAAAGTGATGGCTACTATGTGATAAATCACATTTTGGCCTTTAACCCAAAAAGCATGGAAATACAGAGCTAAAAAAGCAAACAAAGTTAGAAAGGTCCAAACCAAATCCATTGGGTCTTTATGAAGAAACAACACAGGTACAAAAAATAGCGGTAGATAAATCAACCATACGTAAGGCGAAAACTGCTCGTTTAGATTTCTGGGCAATAACCAAGAATCAATTTTTCGAAAAAACCCCATTACAAAAATCCCTTTATCTAATTGTTTTTTTATTAGAAACCAACATTGCCAATACAAAAAATATGACGGTGAATAAAGCTAATATAGCTAAATGTTTAGTCACAGATCCACCTACATCTAGCCCGACAACTTTTAAGGCAAGTTGAGATAAATGAAAAGGTGGCAAGAACTCAGCTAAGGTCTGTAAAAAGTCGGGCAACATAGTGATAGGTATCCATAAACCTGACAGAAATGACATGGGTAAATACACTAAGTTAACCACTGCAGGGGCACTTTCGGCTTTTAACAATAATCCAAGAATTAAGCCTAACAGACAAAATGGTAAGCCACCAAACACCAATAGTGTGGATAAGGTTAGAACTTGCACAATCGTTAGGCTCACACTTGTCATGGTAAAAGCCACTAAACCTAAACTGATCAATATCATCATTGAAAATGCCATAGAGACCAATAAACGACTGACTATTTGTGCTGATGCTGGCATAGGAGAGGCATCTTTAATGTCTAACCAACCTTGTCCTCGCTCAACAGCAAGGCCTGCACCAAAAGAAAATAAAGCCGGACCAATGACCCCAAAGGTGCCATAAGTACACAACAAATAAGTTGCTGCTTGCGGATTATGTTGATTCATCAACACCCCAAAAAAAATGTAAAACAATGCCGGAAATAAAATGGCTGGCAATGCAAAGGCAGGATTACGGATACTCTTGAGCCATTCAAACTTGCTTTCTAAGCGGTAAATGTTCAGGGTTTGCATAATGTTCATGGTTTGAGAGTTGTTCATGGTTTGAGAGCTGTGAATAGTTTGCGACCTATTAACATTATGAGTGTTGCTTATGTTTTGTTTGCTGGGTAACGTATGAGTAATAGTTTTCATTATTATTTTCCTCCACCGTTTAATTGCAAAAAGGCTTCTTCTAGGCCAGCGCTAAACACTGATAAGTTCTGCAAATTTGGGTTAGCTGATAACAACGCTAACAAGGTTTGATTGACATCTTCTGTTTGTAATTGAATAAATTTACCTTTGCTTTTTACCCTGATCACTGCAGGTAGTTGCTTGAATTCACTGAGCTTTTTATCACTGCTAAAACGAATGGTTGTTTGATTAATGCTCGCTTTTATTTCCTCACTACTGCCTTGCCTTATGATGGCACCTTGTTTCAATAGCACAATGTTGTCGGCGAGGTTATCTGCTTCTTCTAAATAATGAGTGGTTAAGACGATGCCAGTACCCGCTGCTCTTAAATCACGAATGGCTTGCCATAAGCCTTGTCTGGCGTCTACGTCCATACCTACACTGGGTTCGTCTAAGAATAATAGTTTGGGATCACCGCAAATGCTTAGGGCAAATAGAAGTCGCTGTTTTTCACCGCCAGATAATTTTTTAGAGTAGCGATCCTGCATATCTTGCAAACCCGCATAATTGATCACTTGCTGATAGTTCATAGGATGAGGGTAATAGCTTTGAAAGAGTTGAATATGCTCCTTGATCTTTAAGGTTTCGGGTAAATTAGCCACTTGTAACATCGCGCCCGCTTGACGTTTAGCTTGCAAAGACCCCGCTTTTACGCCAAACACACTCACATCACCAGAGTCAGCGTTAAGTCGCCCCAGCAAAATATTAATTAAGGTTGTTTTACCGGCGCCATTCGCTCCGAGTATGGCTAAAACCTGTCCCGACTTAACCTCTAAATCGATATTATCTAGGGCTTTTTTACCTGCAAAAGATTTTGTCAATCCATAAGCAGAGGCAATTACCCTTGAGTTTGTATTTTGTTCAGAAGTGTCTTTAAGTTGCATGTTGGTATCTCGTTTAGAGGTCTTATCCGTAAGCAAACTATGAACGAAGTGCAGCGAGTAGGTTAGAGACAGGTATCATCAATCGGTGATGACATTTGTCACTACTGTGTTTAAGAAAATAAACGAAAAAAATTTGTCACACTTTTTTTCTTCACCGTGCCTTAGTTTCGAAGGTCAATTAAACTAAGTTAAAGAGGCAGGTTATTATGTTAGAGAAAATTAAGTCACATTCTTTATGTTCCGTTTTATCCCTTGTTGTTTTCATAGGTAGTATTGTTTTTCAAATGGCAGTTAACGGAGCGTTTGCAGCAGAAAATTCAACTTCGAGTAAGCAGTTTGTCGTTCACGTAACGGGGCTTGGCAAGCCAGTAATTTTAATTCCAGGGTTAATGTCTGATGGCCGAGTATGGGATGAATTAGCCAAAACCTTATCAAAAACTTACCAAGTGCATATTATTAGTATCCCAGGTTTTGCTAGGAATCCAGCCATTGACGACCCGTCACTTACAGCGGTTAAGCAACAGCTTTTAGCCTATATAGACATGCATAAGTTGCAAAAACCTGCGGTGATTGGGCATAGTTTGGGTGGTTTTATGAGTTTTTGGTTGTCTTCTAGCGCTCCCGAAAAAATTGGCCCGATTGTCTCAGTCGATGGCTTACCCTTTGTCGGCCCAGTATTTACCGGTACCAATTCTTCAACTGTTGAGAGTATGGCGGGACAAGCGCAGCAAATTAAAAATATGTACACTAATATGTCGCAACAACAACTTATTGATCAATCTAGTTATGGTTTATCAATACAAGCCAGCAGTGATGAGGCTAAGGCGAAAGTGATGAGCATGGTACAAAGCTCAGATCCAAAAACGGTGGGACAAGCAATCTATAGCCTAATGAGCCATGATTTACGACAAGAAATTTCTAAGATCACTTCAGCTGTTTTATTGTTAGGTGCATCGGGAGGATTTAGCACAGATGAACAAAAAACAGCTATGCAAAGATTGTACGCACAACAGCTACAAGCTTTACCCAAGGCTCAGCTACTGATGAATACTCATTCTCGTCATTTTATTATGTACGACGACCCAAAATGGCTTGAAGAGCAAGTGCGTACTTTTTTAGGTGCTAACCTGTGAGTACCTCAGCACATCTTCGAGAGCATTATTTATGTAATGATGTTGAGCTAGCACAGGGCGGTGACCAGCAGGCCTTTGGCCGCCTAATTAATCAAACCCGTAACTTGGTTTCCAGCATTGCTTTGTCTATTGTCAAAGACTTAGATAATAGCGAAGACGTGGCACAACAAGTCTATATCGGCGCCTGGCAGAATATGTCTGAGCTGAAAAGCACCAGCAGCTTTTTACCCTGGTTAAGACAAATGACACGTTACAAAGCATTAAATTTTTTGCGTGATAATAAAATCCGCCAAAAAGTAGCTGGCGAAGAAGCTGATCTGATCTTGTCGCAATTTTGTGATCCGCAACAAGATATTGATACCAACATGCACCGGGATCAGACGAGTGTAATTTTACAGGACTTTATAAGCCAACTACCTTCCGAATCCCGTGAAATTGTGTTGCTTTATTACCGTGAAGAACAATCTAGCCGGCAGGTTGCGCGTTTATTAGAGCAAAGTGAAGCCAATATTCGTAAAAAATTATCCCGCGTTAGACAGTTATTACAACAGCAGATATTACGCAAACATGGCAGGTTGTTGTTAAGTACGGCACCTGCATTGGGATTCAGTAGCTTAATATTAGGTGCTATCACCACTAGTAGCCCAGTGGCTGCTGCGGCAATGAGTTCAGCTGCAGCAAGCAGTAAATCGGGACTTATGCATAAACTAGGTTTGTTGCTGGGTGGCTCAATGATAGGAGCCTTTATTGCTGTCTTGGCGGTTAGGCTCAGCACAGTTTCACTGTTAAAAAAGTTAACCGATGAAGATGCAAAACAGCACGTATTAAATTATCGAAAAACCATGACCATATGGATAATATTTAGTGGAATATTGCTAACACTTGGCTATGAATTTACTCAAGGGTGGTGGGGACCAGTCAGTGCCTACATCATTTTTGCTTACGGTGTTACCTATCAAGTAAGAAAAATGCACAAGCTGGTGGAACAAGAAATATTGTCCCAAGCAACCGCTAATAGAAAGGAGTTACGCAGTCGTCAGTTGCAACGTCTATGTGGGTTTTGGGGCAATGCACTCGGCATGTTGACGGGTTTTTTGTGTTTATTAATTGGTCTAATAAATAGTGGAAGATTACCACTGTAACAGTGGCAATCTGAGCAATTAATGCACAAAGAACAACACGATTTCCACCGCAATCAAAATGATAATAATCCATTCTAAAAACGACGAGTGTTTATGGTTTTGCTCTGCTGCGAGCATTTCATGTAATTCATTCATGGTGCCAAGTTTCATGGTTAGAAGCTCGACGCGTGGCTTTAAGTCTAAATAGCGACTGATGGTTAAGTATTTTTGTTCTTGTTCGGGATATTCCCAGAAAAACTCTGGTGTATCGAGTAAGTTAAAGTGCAACAAAATATCACTTTTAGTGCTAAATAATGCGCCACGTAACATCGACAGTTTTTTACGGCTTAAAGGGATCTTTCCAGTATGTGCCAGCGTTAACGATAAATAAGCATTGTCTTTAATAGTGCGCTCAGCTAACACTTCAAAGCGGCCTAGTTTGGCAGATTGTGCCAGCGCGTGGCTGACTGCCAATAAGGTCATGGTTTTGCAATCAGGCAAAATAATGTGATCGTCGATCATAGACAGCGTGGCATTTTCTGATACTTGAAACACATAGTGTTCGCGGTCTTTTTGTATCTCGAGTTGGCTAACATATTCGCTGATCATCTCAGCTAACTGCGACTTTTTACTGTCACTTATGCCCCAAGAAATGGTGACGCCATAATCAAAAATAAAGACCTGACCTTTAGGCGTGCTAATGCTTAGTGCATCGCGAAAACGTTTCACAAAGTAGGTCTGAGCAATTTTTTCACTGAGGCCATCCAACTGAATATTATCGCCTAATAAGGTTACATCTACTTCATTGGTCGCAAAATTAGTCGTCATTTACCGTTCCTCTATATCAGCATTGGAGATAACCAAAGCTGTGCGTAATTTTGTTTTTCCGTAACTTGATAACTTAATAAAGTCGTCCAAGGCGACGGGAATATGTTGGCAGTCGAACCCTGCAGCATGTTGCTCTGGCACACTGGGATCATGTAGATACAAGCATTCGTCGTCTATCGCGGTTATCGCCACCCAATGGGGCACTTTGTAACCGTCCATTTGATAAGTGCTGATTAAACTCAATACTTTACAACCATTTTTAAGGGCAATCTTTAAAGCGTTTAAATCGAAGTCTGCATAAACGACAGGAATGTTTTGTTGTTTTGCCCTTAACTCAAATTGTTGTTCAATCACCTCCACTGTGTGTTTTTTAACTTGCTGGCGTACGCCTGAGGTAAACAAAGGTAAGGGTTGGTTGATGTAAACATTAGTCTTGAAACCTCTTTTTTCGGCGGCTATGGCTAAACCTAGCGGATGGCAACCACCATGGCCTGCCATCATAAAAATAGTGGTTGCTTCACGCCAAAGATCAAACTCTAAAGATTGTTCCATTATCAAGTTTTCAGAAAGGCTAGCCATGGCCATCATTAGTGCTGAAGGTCCACAGGTAAAGTCGGTTGTTTGCGCATACCAAGGATAAGAGGGCAGTTGATTATGCTTGGCAGCTTGACGTATTGGCTTTTGCATTCTAAACGCATCGCCATTATTTTCGTAATAGTGGGCATAGTCACCAAATATTACGTATCCCATAGACTCATATAAACCAATGGCACGTGCATTGGTTTTTTCTACTTCTAGTCTTAAGAATAATTTACCCGCCGCTACGGTTTGGGTTTCTAATGCCAACATAAGTTGACGTCCAATTCCCTTGCCCTCGACGTTTTTATCAATGGCAATAGAGTAAAGTCTCGCCAAGCGAGTGCCTTTGCGCATGATAACTAAACCATAACCCATGATGTGGTCGTTCTGCTGTACCACCATAAACACTCTATGTTTGGACTTTATCCAATATGAAAAACTTCGTTTACTCAGTCTGTCGGTGGCAAAACAGCGTTGCTCTAAGGCCACTAAAGCAGCCAAATCTGTCTCTTGGGTATCCCGAATTGTGAAGGCTTTGGAGTTTTCCAATGGGCGATGTTGCACTTGGGTTTTTCCCATGATTAGCGGCCTCGTTGCTCAAGACGATTGGCAAACTCTTGCATAATTTGCATATATAACTCGTATCCCAAGTAACGGTCTTCGACGTCGCTTTCGATGCTAGGGTTATCGTTCACTTCTATCACGTACACTTTTTCATTCACTTGTTTTAAGTCCACGCCGTATAAACTGTTTCCAATAAAGGAGCAGGCTTTGACTGCGGTTTCTAATACTTGGCGAGGCACTTCAAAGGTGGCCATAGTTTCAAATTCACCAGACGAGAATTTCTTTGCGCCATGGTTATAAATCTGCCAATGATTTCTTGCCATGTGGTAACGACAAGCATAAATAGCTCGGCCATTCAGTACGCCAATTCGCCAATCATATTGGGTGTATAAATACTCTTGCACTAATATGATCGCTGAATCCGCTAAAATTGAATGCAGTTTTTGTTCTAGCGCAGCTCGATCAGCAACTTTAAATACGCCTTTAGAGAACGAACTTTCTGGTAGTTTTAATACCATTGGGTAAGTGAAATCTTGCTCCAATTGCACAAGGGTGGCTTCAGTGGCATCAGATACAAATTGTGTTTTAGGTGAAGGCACAGTGTTGTAACTAAAAGCATCATGTAAAAATACTTTATTGCAGCATCGCAATATTGATGTGGCATCGTCTATTACCACTAAACCTTCATTTTCGGCTTGTCTTGCAAGTTGATAAGTGTGATGGCGAATGGCGGTAGTTTCACGAATAAACAAGGCATCGTAACGATTTAACAAACCGATCTGATCAACAGTGACTAGTTCAGCATTAATACCAAATTTATTGGCCGCTTTAACAAAGTTTTTTAGCGCCTTTTTATCGCTCGGAGGTGTTTCCTCTTCATGATTGACCAGGATCGCCATATCCCAGCGAAAAAGTTTACGATTTTTGTTACTACGCCACACATTATTAGTGAAATTATCTAAGCGCAGTTGCAAGGTTGAATGTTGTTCGGTACTTAGCTCGGAAAGCGCAGTTAAGTTGAGCGTCGCAAACAATTGTTTATCTCGCCAGTTTAAAGTTAATTTTAAAATAGGCGCTGGATATTGTTCAAAAACATATTGTGCGATTTTGTTTATGTTTTCGTCTTCATGCCAACCAAAATAAACTAACTGATCGTTAGATTTTTCTTTTCCATATATTTTTGCAATATTATGGGGAATAGGCACTACTAAACCTTCTGGTTGACTAGTGATGTCATTAATTGTGCTTACACTAGGCAACACTTGATGTTGACGTGCCTCTGCTAGGAGTGAACAATAGTATCCCTGACTTAAATATTGCGTCGAATCGCATAAGTTAATCAATCTTGTGGTGACGTTTCCTTTTTTGGGGAACTCGATCAAATATTGGTTAAAATTAACCACGCTAGCGTTGCTACTATCGATATTGAGGTCATCATTTAAAACAATAAGATTTTTACGCATATTATTTATCCAAACACATATTTGTTAGATGCCGCTAAAGTACGGCGAAATTTCGCGGATACTACGTCTTTTATTAGGTTTGTGAATACAATCCATAGCAAAATATTTTTGTCGTCTGGAACAAATAAACTGTGGCTATAGTGCTCACTCAATAGCAGAATACCATAGACCCTTTTTTTAGGTTTGTTGATGTTTCTATGGTTCTATCGGGATATCAAAATCTATCTTTACTAGCGTGTAATTTTTTATGGATATTCGATTTTTAGTGACCTTTATGGAGGTGGCCCAAACTAGGCATTTTGGCAAAGCGGCCGAAAACTTGTACTTGACTCAGTCAGCAGTCAGTGCACGTATCAAACAGCTCGAAGAGTATTTTAACTCTGCGCTTTTTGTGCGTAATAGAAATAGTTTGCAACTCACTGCCGCAGGTGAAAAATTACTGCCTTTCGCGGCTTCGCTTGCTGATACCCTCGAACTGGCTCGCGCTGCCATGAATGAAGAGAGTGTTCAATACTTGAGCATTGCAAGCACTCCTAATGCTTGGGATATGTACTTGGAGCAAAATCTAGGGGAGGTAAACGGTCAACTTGATGATGTATCCATAAGAGCAGAGATATGTAGCAGTGAACAGCTGAGTCGAATGATTCACGAGCACAGCATAGACCTGGCTTTGACAACGATACCTTTTAAATCAGACGACGTGGAAATACTCGAGTTAAGTGAGTCAATGTTATCCTTATATTGTTCAGTAGAGCTGGTGGAACAACCTCTTGAACATCTGAATATTTCACTGGACTGGGGGCAAAAAAGCAATGAAGTGATAGAGAAAACCTATCCAGACATAAAAAAGGCGGGTATTCGTACCAGCTCCCTTCAGGTGGCTTTGAATTATCTGTCTACAAACAAAAGCGCTATCGTTTTACCTGAACAAATTGCGCAACCTTTGGTTAGTCATGGTGAATTGGTTATGCTTGATTCTTTAGCGCCGCTATCGGTTAAGTGTTATTTGATTTATTTGAAACAAACAAAAGACGCAAGGCTTAAACAATTTATTGATGTGTTTACACGGATGGTAAAAAGCAAACAAGGGTGCTGATGCGCCCTTGTTTAAAAATTTTATAGACTTTAGTCCAGCTTGCTTAGGGGTTGATAGCCTTCTGAGTCTAACTCTTCGTTCACGCATTCAAGCATAAATACGGGTAACTCTTTGCCACCAGTACCATCTTCTTGAGCTATTTCTGTGCAATATTGCTTAAGCTCGGTAATCAGTTCTTGGTCTGCTACTGGGCGATCATCAGCTAAAACCGATGTTGTTAGTAATACACATAGTGTCAACAATACTTTTTTCATCATATTCTCAGTATTAATTAATGTAATTCGGCGAATTGACGGCGTTTTTCATCGGCTCTTCGCTGGGATATTTTTTTGCCTTTTTTGGCGTCAAATTCTAACTCGTCGCTGTATTCAGCATTAAATCTATGCTTTGCAGCACCGTTGATTTTATCGTTATCATCTTTTTTCAAATGAAAATTTCTGCTCATTGTCCTGTCCAAAAAAATGGTTATTAAAAAAACTTGCACTGATTGCAGCTTTATTATTAGGGCAATTGCAGAAATTAGAAAACGAAATAATTTGCTCTTAAAGAGCAAAAAAATAATGAAAGCAATTTAAGAGTTAATCAAATAAATATCGAAGCGATTGGCTTTACCTAACATCTCAATTTGTGGTTTTTTACCTGCTAAAAAGGGCGCGCCAGATGGGCGTTTGACTACCACCCGCTTTTTCGCCAACGCTAAAGCGGGTTCAAGCAATAAGTCTGCATCTTCGTCAGGGCCGAGTAACTGTTGAAATAAACGCATCTCTTTTTTGACTGCTGCGCTTTTTTTTCGGTGGGGGAACATAGGATCAAGATACACCACATCTGGTCGGGTCATAGGTGGCTGTATACTTTGCCAGTTGTGCAATAAATCTTTGGCTACACCATACTTTAGCTGCATACGTGCTGGCAGCCAATTGGCTAAGGTTAAATCAACCACTGCTCTATCTAGGCCATCTTGGAGTAACGCAGCGACTACGGCAGAACGCTCAATCATGTCAACCACACAACCTAAGCTGGCGAGTACAAATGCATCCCGGCCTAAACCTGCTGTGGCATCTAATACCTGTAAACTATCTTGACCTTTTAAACCAACGGCTTTGGCTATGGCCTCTTTTTTACCACCGCCATGTAAACGCCTGAAGGTGAGTGCGTCAGAAGCAAAATCGACTTTTACCGCGCCAACTTTAGGTTCATCTAATTGACGTAGTTCTAAGTGCGACATTTGCTGTACTAATGCTAAACCAGAACTAATAGGCTCAGCATAGGTTAGCCCCCACTTTGCAGCGGTTTGTTGGGCAAGATTTATCAATTCAGACGCGGCGCCTTGGGGTACAGTAACGGGAATGTTGTGTATACCAGAGTTATGCATGACCAAATTGCTCTTTGTTTCCCAACCAACGATTGACTATAGCTTGAGCGTTTGACGGATATTGCTGCCATAAATGATTAGCAATATTTTGTACTTGAGGGATAAGTGCAGCATCACGGATCAGATCGGCAATTCTTAAATCGGCTAACCCCGTTTGTTTAGTGCCTAACAATTCACCGGGACCGCGAATTTCTAAATCTTGCTGAGCGATGTAAAAGCCATCGTTAGATTCTCTAAGCACTGCTAGCCGTTTGTTGGCAGTTTTAGATAAAGGACTTTGGTACATCAAAACGCAATGACTTTCTATTGAGCCACGTCCCACGCGTCCACGTAGTTGGTGCAATTGGGCAAGCCCTAAACGTTCTGGATTTTCAATAATCATCAGGCTGGCGTTGGGAACATCTACACCCACTTCAATCACAGTGGTTGCCACCAGTAAGTCGATTGCACCCGCTTTAAAGTCCGCCATAATTTGTTGTTTTTCATCAGATTTTAACCGGCCATGAACAAGACCTACTTTCAATTCCGGCAGTGCCGTGCGCAATAAAATAGCGGTGTCTTCAGCGGCTTGGCTTTGTAAAAATTCAGACTCATCAATCAAGGTACAGACCCAATAAGTTTGTCTGCCTTGTTCAACGCTAACATTACGCACGCGGGTAATCACTTCATCACGGCGAGTATCAGGTAACACAACGGTTTTCACTGGCGTTCTGCCGGGCGGTAACTCGTCTATGACTGAGGTATCCAAATCTGCGTAAGCAGTCATGGCCAACGTACGTGGAATAGGGGTGGCTGTCATAATAAGCTGGTGGGGAAATGCGCCTTGAGACTCACCTTTTGCACGCAGAGCTAAACGTTGATGTACGCCAAACCTATGTTGTTCATCAACTATGACTAACGCCAGAGACGAAAACTGCACGCTTTCTTGAAAAATAGCGTGGGTGCCTACCAACATTTTAACGTCGTTATTGGCTAGTTGAGCTAACACCTTCTCTCTGACTTTACCTTTTAATTTGCCGGCTAACCAACCCACTTCGATGCCAAGTGGTTCAAACCACTGGCGAAAATTATTGGCGTGCTGCTCGGCTAATAATTCTGTGGGTGCCATGAGTCCCACTTGATAGCCGGCGGCAATGGCAGACAATGCTGCCATTGCCGCTACCACGGTTTTGCCTGACCCTACATCGCCTTGTATTAAGCGCATCATCGGACGATTTTGTTGCATATCATCTTGAATATCGGCCACCACACGTTGCTGAGCGTTAGTGGGGTTAAAGGGTAAGTTTTTCAAAAATTGATTAAGCAAATCAGCGCTGGGTTTGATGGGAAAAGTGGCTTGTTTCTGACTTTGTTGACGCACTTTTAACACACTGAGATGATGCGCCAGCAACTCTTCCATAATTAAACGTTGTTGCGCTGGGTGTTTACCCTCCTCAAATAGCGATAAGGTCACGTTGGGTGGTGGTCGGTGAACTAAATGCAAGGCTTCAACTAAGCTAATTTGCTGCTGATATAAGCCTTCTGGCAAGAGTTCGGCTAAGCCACCTTTGTTTAACATTTTTAATGCTTGCTCAGTTAAATTACGCAAGGTGATTTGTTTAATACCCTCAGTCGCAGGGTAAACAGGCGTGAGGGATTCTTGCATGGCATTGGGTTGATCTAATTGAATGCTTTTGTATTCAGGGTGCATGATCTCAAAACCATATTTACCTGCTTTCACTTCACCAAAACAGCGAATGGTGCTACCTACCTCAAGACTGTTTTTTTGTGCGGCGGAGAAATGAAAAAATCGCAAAGTCACAGTACCTGTTCCATCACTGAGTCTTGCGACTAACATGCGTTTGCGTCCAAATTGGATATCGCAGGACATGACCTCACCTTGAATACTGGTATGCAAGTGAGGTTGTAAATCTGCGATGGGGTAAATGCGCGTGCGGTCTTCGTATCTATGGGGTAAATGAAACAGTAAATCTTGCACCGAGGCAATCGCCAGCTTAGCGAGTTTTTCGGCCGCTTTAGCACCCACACCTTTTAGATCTGAGATCGGTGTTTGAGCTAGACCTTTCATAACATACGCCCGACTGAGTTCGAGTGATACGCGCGCAAGAGAGCATTTATATTAACAAACAAATATAGGTCCGAGTTTTCACAAGTTTATGTTGCTCAGTATACTCGAAGATTTAACAGAATGGCGCAAGGATTAGTGAGTCGGTCCCAATCGACTCACTAATCACTTTTACAGTGACAATTTTGCTGCTTGGTAAAGTAACTCGGGGGAGATGCGGGTTTTAATATCGGGATTAACGTAGCTGAACATGATCTTGCCTTTGGTATCCAAAATGAACACTGCCGGAGCCGGTAAAACGGCTTTGCCTGAGTTTTTGTCGCTGGTTAAATTAATGTCCCACTTAGATTTATAGGTATTACGTTTTTCATCTTCCACGTAAAATCCAATACCGAAACCACTAATGGCCTCTAAGTCCGGGTCAGCTAAAAGGCGAACTGAGAATTTTGTCTGCAATTTTTGCTCTTGCAATTGTGCCGGTGTTTCAGGAGAGATGGCCAAAATTTGATAGCCCAATTCATCAAGTTGCCCCTCGATATCTTTCAAGCCAGCCAACTGACGATTACAATAGGGGCACCAGCCGCCACGATAAAAAATCAACACTGTCGGTTTTTGCAAGGTTAGCGCTTTAAGGCTGACTGGATCGCCATCAACCGTCTGTAACTTGCTGCTAGGTGCCGACTGACCAATTAATAACGGTGTGACGTTTTGCGCTGAGTCAGCAATTTGGGTTCTATCCAAAGCGTGGGTCTGCAGTGCTAGGGTTAACGCAAAAATTGCCAATCCAATTTTTAGAAATTTCATAGAGTGCCTCTTAGTTAAGCATTAGTTAAGCAAAATTTGAAGAAAGTAGCGCTATATATCGAAACCTATAAGACCCATCAATAAAACATTAAATTTCAATTTATGGGCATATTAATGTTTGAAACGGAGACGCTTCTGGGCAAGTTAGTGATAATAGCAGTAAGCAGACAGTGAGGACTTACAAGCTATTACACGTCATTCCCGCGAAGGCGGGAGCCTACTAATAGCTACCGTAACCTCACATACAGCAACAGCATCACAACTGCGCACAATGACAGAGACATTGTGCGGTTTATTCGACTGCTACAAGCATAGAGTTAAGCTAGGTTGGCTGAGGCTTAGAAAATGTCCAATCCGAGTATATCGCTCGGGGGGACATATATACCTCAGTTGCCGGCATAAAAGATTTTACTCGGGCAGTTCCATTACCCCATCGATTTCAATCTGTACGCCTTTTGGCAAGGCACTGATTTGCACCGCAGCTCGAGCTGGATAAGGTTGGGTAAAATATTGGCTCATAATTTCATTAACCACAGAAAAATTTCCTAAATCAGTCAAGAAAATATTCACTTTTGCCAAGTGATTCATCGATCCTCCTGCTGCTTCACACACCGCCTGCACATTTTTGAACACTTGATTGGCTTGTTCAGAAAAATCTTCAGATACGACCTGCATTGTTTCTGGAACCAAGGGAATTTGGCCTGAAAGATACACAGTGGTTCCGCTCTTAATCGCTTGACTATAAGTGCCAATAGCTTGTGGAGCCTTGTCAGTATGGATAACGGACTTAGACATATAAGTTACCTTTTTAATTTATAAATGGATGAGTGAATTGGGCTAAACCTAATTCTGCTTGGCTTGACTATGCCTAGATACTCGCTGTACTTCTGGCATAGTACGGATTTTACGCATAACATTGGCTAGTTGTAGTCGGTTTTTAATGGTCAGCTCAATATCAATATAATAAACATTACTTTCTTTTTCTTCGGTCTGTAATCCAACAATATTTGAACCACAACTAGCAACAGTATTGGTTAAGGTGGCTAATGTGCCTTGATGGTTAATTAATTCTATTCTTAATGATGCGTGAAAATCACCTAATACATCTTCACCCCATTGCATCACTAAAACACGATGGGGTTCTTCTCTACTTAATTTACGAATGTTACTGCAACCATTTTGATGAATAGTCATGCCCTTTCCTGGACTCAACACGGCAACAATTGCATCATTGGGGATGGGATGGCAGCATCGAGAATAGGACACCAATAGCCCTTCAGTACCCCGAATGGCGACTTTATTTTGCTTATCAGACAGCTTGGTATTTTCACCCAACAGGCGTCTGGCGACTATGGCACTAAGTTCATTACCAAGACCAATATCTGCCAGTAGTTCATCAAAGCTATTATGCTTGGTTTCGAGCACGACACGATCAATATCTACTTGCGGTAGTTTATCTAGTTTCACCTTGCCTAATGCATGCCTGAGTAAGCGATTACCCATAGTTACCGCTTCTTCAGATCGTTGGGTTTTCAAATAATGACGGATCCGAGATCTCGCTTTGGCACTGACTACAAAGTTTAGCCAGTTAGCATTGGGTTTGGCGCGTGGAGAGGTAATAATTTCCACGGTTTGCCCATTTTCTAGAGGTTTACTCAGTGAAAACGCACGTCTTTCGACTTTTACCCCTACGCAAGAGTTACCAACATCAGTATGCACGGCATAGGCAAAATCTACTGCTGTTGCACCAAGAGGTAATTCAATAATGCGGCCATCTGGGGTAAACACGTAAATTTCGTCTGGGAATAGATCAGTTTTAACGTTTTCTATAAATTCAAAAGAGGAACTGGCACTTTGTTGCAACTCAATCAGAGACTGCATCCACTTGCGCGCGCGGACTTGGGCAGTGGTATCGTTACTGTCTTTGTTATCTTTATAAACCCAATGAGCCGCGACACCTTTGTCAGCCATCTGATCCATGTCATGGGTGCGAATTTGAATTTCTACCGGGATACCGTGGGGACCAATTAACGATGTGTGTAATGATTGATAGCCATTGGTTCGCGGTATGGCGATATAGTCTTTAAAGCGACTCTCAATGGGTTTGTATAACCCGTGCATCGCACCTAACGCTCGATAACAGTGGTCAACTGAGTCTACTACCACTCTAAAAGCATAGATATCCATGACTTCAGTGAACATCAACTCTTTGTTTTTCATTTTACGATAGATTGAATAAAGATGTTTTTCGCGGCCTGATACCACGGCATTTATTTGAACGGATTTGAGCCGGGTCTCGACTTCTTTACGAGTGTTTTCAATGACTTCTTTGCGATTACCACGGGCTTGTTTAACTGCACTTTTTAGGGCTCGATAACGCATCGGATACATGGCTAAAAAACCTAAATCTTCTAACTCATTTTTAATATCATGGATCCCAAGGCGATGGGCTATAGGAGAGTATATTTCTAGGGTTTCACGAGCAATACGTCGTCGCTTATCTGGCCGCAACGCTCCTAAAGTGCGCATATTATGAGTGCGATCAGCTAACTTGATCAGGATGACACGGATATCTTCGACCATGGCCATCATCATCTTTCTAAAATTTTCTGCTTGGGCTTCTTGGGTGCTACTGAAATGAATTTTTTCTAATTTACTGACACCTTCAACAAGTTCGCCTACTGTCTCGCCAAACTGTTTGCTTAAGTCTTCTTTATTATGGTGTGTGTCTTCTATTACATCATGTAATAAAGCCGCCATCAGGGTTTCATGGTCAAGGTGCATATCGGCCAAAATACCAGCGACGGCGACAGGATGGGTAATGTAAGGATCGCCACTGGAACGCATTTGTCCGCTGTGGGCATCTCTGGCTACAATAAAGGCTCGCTGAGTTTCCGCTACCTTGTCGGGCGGCAAATAGGCTTCAAGTTTTTGTTTTAAACCCTCAAAAAGATACACATTAAACGCTTATACAATTATTAATAGTCATTAAGAATACGGGGAATTTGGCAGGAAGCCAACGGCTAAACATCAGATTGATGTAAAGCCGCTAAAATAGAAACTTTTACTGCTCTTGCAGAATGTTGGCTACAGACGTAAATTCGGCTTGGTCTTGGGCATCTTGATCGCGGATGTTTTCTGCATCTAGCGTATCAGCGGTCACTAAACCTAGTTCTATTTCACGTAAAGCAATTACGGTTGGCTTATCTGTGCCACGCTCTACTAATGGTTCTTTTCCTTCAATAGCAATTTGGCGAGCACGACGAGCAGCCACTAAAACCAAATCAAATCGGTTGCCAATTTTATTTACAGCATCTTCAACTGTTACGCGGGCCATGATGATCTCCGTCGGGTGTAATATGAAAAAAAGGTCGCATAGTGTACTGGCTAATGGAGAATTTTAAAAGCTAATTGATCGATTAATCGCAATTATGATCCTAACAAATTATCAAACAATTGCTGGTGGCGAATAATTTGTTTTTCTTTGCGTAAACGGCGAGTGGTCACTATCGAATCTAGCTCAGACAAAGCAGCGCTAAAGTTGTCGTTTACCACTATAAAATCGAACTCATGATAATGGGAGATTTCTGATACTGCGTTAGTCATTCGTTGCTCAATAATTTCAGTTGAGTCTTGGCCTCGTTCAGTTAAACGTCTTTTTAGTTCTTCCTTTGAAGGCGGAGCAACAAAAATGGTCGCAGTGTCAGGTATTTGTGCTTTGACCTGCCGTGCACCTTGCCAATCAATGTCTAAGAATACGTCTGTGCCTTGTCGTAATGTTTGTTCTATGACTACCTTAGAGGTGCCATAATAATTGCCAAAAACCTCTGCATGTTCAAAAAAGGCTTCTTGCTTAATCAGTGACTCAAATTCTGCGCGGTCAACAAAATGATAATGCACACCGTCAACTTCACCGGGTCGTGGTGCTCGCGTAGTATGTGACACAGATACTTGCATAGCATTGTTGTGCTCATCTGTAGACGGATGTTTTTCTAATAAAGCTCTGATTAAGCTAGATTTTCCGGCACCAGATGGCGCTGCTAAAATAAATAAATTTCCAAGAGTTTGAGGCATTTTTTTATCTTTTAATGATTAATTATTATGTCGCGATTGATTTGCAATGTTAGCATATTCTTATTGTATGGAATATGTATACCCATGCTACCTCAAAATGACTGAAACGCGCATTTTGAGGTAGCATGGGTATATATACGCACTAGTGGAACCCTGACAAAACAGTCGTTACATTCCGCTCTTAAAAATAAAACGGGTGAAAGCAACATGAATGATAGCCAATATCATCAAATGACAGATGATTTGTTAATCGACATTGAAGAAATGCTCGACCAATGTGAAGTCGATATCGATTATGAGTCAGCCAGCAGCATATTAACTATGATTTTTCTCAATGGCAGCAAAATCATTATTAATAAACAACCACCATTACATCAGTTATGGGTAGCCACCAAGTTTAATGGCCATCATTTTAACTTTCAAGATGAGCAATGGATAGATGAACGCACGGGTGTAGAGTTTTGGTCGTTTTTGGATGACGCTGTGTCTAAACAAGCTGAACAAGCCATTACTCTAAAAAATAGTCTTTAAAAACAAACTTATTAATGCAACGAGATGATATCCATGAGCGAACAAGGTTTACCTTACGTTGAAGTCAATCCTAAGATTAAGGCAAAAGCCACAGTTATATGGCTGCATGGTTTAGGGGATTCTGGGAACGGTTTTGCGCCCATTGTACCTGAGTTAAAATTACCTGATGAACTAGGTATTCGTTTTGTTTTTCCTCATGCACCTACGCGCCCCGTGACTATTAACAATGGCATGTCGATGCGTGCGTGGTATGACATCACCAGCTTAGATTTTAATAACAGAGCAGACAGCCAGGGCGTAAAAGAGTCATCTGCCTTAGTGGCTGATTTAATTGAAAAAGAGATTGTCCAAGGCATTCCGGCTGATAAAATTGTATTGGCTGGGTTTTCTCAAGGTGGTGTGATCGCTCTGAACTTAGGCACTCGCTACGAAAAATCACTGGCCGGTGTTATGTCCATGTCGAGCTATATGAGTGAGCCAGAAAAGCTCAGTGCTGAAGCGCACCAAGCAAACAAAAACACCCCCATTTTTGTGGCTCATGGTACTCATGATGATGTCGTGCCTATTTTTATGGGTAACGCAGCCTTTAAAGTATTAGAAAGTAACGGCTACCAAGCCTCTTGGCATGAGTATGCGATGCAACACAATGTGTGTGTGCAGCAGTTAAATGATATTTCAAATTGGTTACAAGAAAAATTGAAATAAATCCGTTCTTTTTACTTTTGGTGAGCTGCGGGTGATAAAAAAGTCATAAAAACGTGATGAAAGAATAATCAGCTTTATCCGGTTTACTTCAACACTATTACTGTTAAACGGAGCAACCAATGAACAGGTTTATGAAATACCTCGGTGTATGTGTTTTTACACTTTTTACCCTACCTGCTTTTGCCACTGATGATGCGGTGAGTACAGGCTTTTTTAACGATATTGCAATTGATGGCTATGACACTGTTGCCTATTTTACCCAAGGTAAGCCTGTTGAAGGTGACAAAAAGTTTCAATTTTCATGGCGTGATGCCAATTGGCGTTTTGCTAGCCAGGAAAATTTGGACTTGTTCAAACAAAATCCTGAAAAGTACGCCGCGCAATATGGTGGTTACTGTGCATGGGCAATGGCTGAAGGAAAAACTGCCGGAATTGATCCTGACATCTGGCATATTGAAGACGGAAAGTTGTATTTGAATTATGATAAAGGTGTGCAAAAGGATTGGCTTTCTGATTTGCAAGCAGACATTGTATCTGCAGACAAAAATTATCCTAAAATTACTGACGTGAGCAAGTATCTAAATAATTAGAATGAGGTATAACTGTTCCACAGCCCGTTAATTCGGGCTTATTTTTGTTTGGGAAAAGCAGTGTTAACTTTGGATGTAGGACATGACCCACACATCGAGTCTGTTTTGATTGATATATCACTCAGATAAATACAAGTAGTTGTTCAATAATTAAGCTCTCTGAGTGTATACTCAACACGGTTAAGGTCTAATTGAAGTAGGTCATTGTAGTGTTTAAGCTTGGCATTTACGTCTGTGCTTTTTGCCTTTGTCTTGGCAAAGTCGTACAAGCTGGTTCCTTTGTAATCGGTGTCGAAGATGTAAGTTATTACCCTTATTTTGATTTTACTTCCAAAGATACTAGCTTTGCTAAAGCACTGTTCGACCAGTTCGCTAAGGATAATGGTCACCAGATCAGTTACCTTCCTTTGCCGATTAAGCAGTTTCCCAAATGGTTGTATGAAGAGAGTATTGACTTTAAGTTTCCCGATAATGCAAGGTGGCAGGAAGCGAACAACATCCATCAGCTAGAAATACATTTTAGTAATGAAATAGTAGCCATGACTGCTGGGACACTGGTAGTGGAGAAAAATCAACATCAGGATGAAGAATTTTTTAAAAACATTGGCACTATTACCGGTTTTCATCCAACTCTTTGGCTAAATCAAATTGCACAAGGAAAGGTGACCATTTATGAAGACTCCAGCTCCAAAATATTGGTTAAGCATCTTGTCACTGGGCTTATTGATGGCCTAGATATTGACATTGCAGTAGCAAATAACAGATTGCAGCAATTACACTTAGAAGAAAAGCTGGTGATCAGTGAACGTCTTGCAACCCAAGTTTATTCTTACCAAATGTCTACGGTGAAATATCCAGAAATTATTAATCAGTTCAATCAATGGTTAATTAAACGACACAAATTTATTGACACTCTGAAGACCGAATTTGGTATTTCGGCTGTCGAGCCACGTGACATAAATCTTGCTACACAATAAAAATTGTTTGTAAAAATATTCCAATTATTATCAATTTAAGCCTCTGAACGTTATTGGCATTAGTCATATTCAAATTTTTATGTCCAAAGTTTGATTAAAGGAAGTTAAATGACAGCGGGTATTATTCGTTTCGCTAAACCTGAAGAAGCATCGATTTTAAGTGAGTTAGCGCAACGATCGAAAGCATACTGGGGTTATGACGCTGATTTTCTGGCGAGCTGCAAAAAGGAGTTAACTTATAATAAAAGTCAGCTAGCATCGCCAACATACTGTTTTCAAGTGGCGGAACTAAATAGTCACAACATTATAGGCTTTTTCGCACTCAACTTTTTGGGCAGTGCTCATCCAGAACTCGAAGCCTTGTTTATTGATCCAGACTTTATTGGTCAAGGTTGGGGGATTACTTTACTTAGTGCGGCCATAGCTGCTGCAAAATCTCGTAACGCCACCACTATCAAACTACAAAGCGATCCCTTTGCTGAGGCTTTTTACCTGGCCAATGGTGCGGTTAAAGTGGGGGAAACTGAATCCCATAGTATTCTGGGGCGTTTTTTACCTTTACTCGAAATTTGTGTTTAGCCAAGCACTCATACTACTAATGTTTCTGATAACATATACTGCGTAATTTTTTTTAGGAAGTTTCATGTCAACACGCATTATCCGTATCGCCACGCGTAAAAGTGCTTTAGCGTTATGGCAAGCCGAATACGTTAAAGAGGCGTTACTTAACGCCCATAGCAATTTACAAGTAGAACTAGTGCCTATGAGTACTCAGGGCGATAAGATCCTCGATACTCCTTTAGCTAAAATTGGTGGCAAAGGTTTATTTATCAAAGAGTTAGAAGTGGCTATGACAGAAGGTCGTGCAGATATTGCGGTACATTCTATGAAAGACGTGCCCATAGCGTTCCCTGATGGATTTGGCCTACATGCCATTTGTGAAAGAGAAAACCCGTTTGATGCCTTTGTGTCTAATCACTTTAATTCACTGCAAGCGTTACCACAAAATGCTGTGGTAGGCACATCTAGTTTGCGACGTCAGTGCCAGTTGCGTAAAGTTCGACCTGACTTGGTGATCAAGGATTTAAGGGGTAACGTGAATACCCGTTTAGCTAAGTTAGATGCAGGTGAATATGACGCCATAGTGTTAGCTGCGGCAGGGTTGATCAGATTAGGTATGCAACAACGTATTCAATCAGAACTTCCGGCTGAATTATCACTACCAGCGGTAGGACAGGGCGCGGTAGGTATTGAGTGTCGTAATGATGATAGTGATTTAATTGCGTTGTTGACGCCTTTGAATCATCTTGCAACCTCTATTCGAGTAAGGGCAGAACGCGCCATGAATGCTAAGTTAAACGGAGGCTGTCAGGTGCCAATTGGTAGTTTTGCTGAATTAGATGGCCAGCACATTACGCTACGTGGTTTGGTGGGGTCGGTAGATGGTAAAGTGATGTTGTATGGCAAACATACAGATAGTGTAGAAAATGCCGAACAACTTGGCGAACACGTAGCAGATTTGTTACTTGCCCAAGGGGCAGGAGAGATCCTCAGCGCGTTACAAGACAGTTAGCCAGTGACATTTTTACTCCTTAGGCCTCAAGCAAAATGCCAAGCCAGTGCGCAGGCATTTAAACTCGCAAACTTATCTGCAGTTGCGTGTGGCTTAATTGATACTGTTTTGGATGACGATGCCATTAAGCAACTTCCGGCAAAAATAGCCAAATTGCACCATCATGCAACAAAGGATGTTTACGTCATAGTGACCAGTACAATGGCAGCCCAGCAGTGTGTTTTGATGAAAAATCAATGGCCCAAAAATCTGTGCTTTTTTGCCGTTGGCGCCAGCACAGGGCAAATTTTACAAAAGGCAGGTTTTGTCGTTACTGTTCCCATGGAGGCCAGAACAGAAGGTTTGTTATCCCTTAATGGCCTTAATCATGTTGTGGACCAAGTCATTGTTATAATGAAAGGGTTTGGTGGTAGGGAGTTACTCTACGATACGCTGAGCTCACGTGGCGCTAAAGTAGAAGAGTGGGAGGTGTATAAACGCGTCAAGCTTGATGCTCCAATTTCAACACAAGACTGGCGTGGGACGCAAATTCGTTGCATTATTGCCACCAGTGGTGAGGTTATTCAGGCCGCGTTTGATTATTTTGAAGCGAGTTGGCTTAAAACATTACACTGGATAGTGGTTAGTCAGCGAACCGCAGATATTGCATCTAAGCTGGGAGTAACCCAGATAGACATTAGTCGTGATGCCAGTGATCAGGCACTTATTCAATGCGCACAACAGTTGGTTACCCGCGCAAGACATTCTTCGGAGCATTAAATGGCAGATAGTCAGGACAAATTAACCCCGTCAGATGAAATAAAACTGGCAGAGTTGGAAAAACAAATCGCTAAAGATAAGACTGCTAGTCCAGCATCAAAGAAAGGGCAGTCAGCGGCAACAGCGAATAAGAGTGTAGAAAAGCAGCCGACAAAACCTGGCAACGCCTTAACTAAAGAAACCAGCTATAAAAGTCACGGCAATAATAAAAGTCCATCTTCGCCATCAACTCAGTCTACAACCAAACCCAAAGGCAAAACTGGCGTATTGTGGTTTTTCACTATCATCAATTTATTACTTCTGGCCGCCATCATTGGTGCTGGGTATTGGGTTTGGCTGCAGTGGCAAGCACAAAATCAACAGCAAACTGATGCGCTATCTGTGCAACAAACTAGTATGCAGCAACAGCAAGCTAACTTAGATAAACAACAAAATAATATAGCACAAGCAATTGCCTCTACCGAATTAGCAAAAGATAACTTGGAGCAACAAAACCAAGCATTACAGTCCAGTATGCAAGGTTTGATTGAGCAACTGCAACTTACCGATGCACAAGTGCAAACCAACCAACGTAATTTGGCGGATGTATCAGGTCGTAGGCCTGCAGACTGGTTACTGGCTGAAGCGAATTACTTAGTGCGAATGGCAGGGCGCAAACTCTGGCTAGAACATGATGTAAAAACGGCTATCTTGATGCTGCAGTCTGCCGATAGCCGTATTGAAGATTTAGACGATCCAAGTTTGTTACCTTTGCGGGCTAAACTGGCAGAGGATTTACAAGCCTTGCAGCAAGTTAAACAAGTTTCAACCAGCTCTATCGCTTTGGCCTTAGGCGCAATGCTAAAACAAGTGGATAGCTTACCTTTAGCCTACTTTAGAAAGCCAGAAGGTGACGGGGTTGATGAAACTGTCACAGAGTCTATTGATGATTGGCGCTCAAATTTATTGCGAAACTGGCAAGAGGCCACAAGTAACTTTTTTAGCTTTAAAAGAGTCACCACTGAAATCAAACCTTTTATGTCAGAGCAACAACAATGGTTAGCTAAAGAACAACTTAAGTTTGCCTTAATGCAAGCACAAATTGCGGTTTTGCAAGAAAACATAGGCCTCTTTCAGCAGTCTGTACAAACTGCGCTTGGCTTATTAAGTGAGTTTTTCGATACACAACAAAATAGGGTGATTCAGTTTACTGAAGGCCTAATTACAGTGCAGCAGACTGACCTTGAACGGACTTATCCTGAACAGTTTAAGGTGACTCCGTTACTACAAGATGTGATGGAACAACGCTTAAATAGCCGTTTTGTGAACGGAAATAATTAATCATGAGTCAGCTAATTAGAATTTTTCTTGTTTTGGTTATCTTACTGATTACTGTTGTCATCGCCGCGATGATTTTTGACGATAGTGGTTATGTGATGGTTGAATTTAACGGCTGGGTAGTTGAGATGAATGTTTGGTCTCTTAGTTTATCCCTTATTGCTATTTTTGTCGGGTTGATGTTTATCAACCTGTTAGTTAAAGGAAGCATTACCGCAGCTTCTGGCTCGAAAAACTGGTTAGGTAACTGGGGCAGTCGTAAAAAACAAAAAGCTTTTACTGCGGGCTTAATCGCTTTAGCCGAAACTAATTATCTGATTGCCAGAGAAAACTTCAACAAAATAGAAAGTGAAGATTTTGATGGGATCAACCTTTTGGCGGCAGCCGAAGCTGAAATACAATTAGGTCAACTCGAACAAGCTAAACGTTATTGGCATATGGCGAAAACTTATGAAAAGTCGGCTCTGGCGGCCACTTTATGCTTGATTCGTGATGCTCTGCAACAGCATCAACCAGATAAAGCAATGACATTGATTCATAGTCTAAGTGAAAAACAACAAGCACAAACTCCGGTAATAAAGCTCTGGGCTCAAGCACTTGGGCAGGCAGGTAAATGGCAAGAATTACAAGGCAAGTTAAAAGGCTGGAAGAAAGCATTAGGCGACGACTACGAACCATTGATGTATCAGGCGTCAAAAGGAAATTTTGCCGAAATTGCTAGTAAAGAAGGGGCGAGTCAACTTAAACAAAATTGGCAGTCGTTACCAAGGGCCACACGTAAAGATCCAGCGCAACAAGCTGCCTATATTCAGCAACTTATTGACCAAGGCATGTTTACCGATGCAGAGCTTGCCTTGGTGGAATACCAACATTCTGCTCCTCATCCACTTCTCATCCCTTTGTTTAAACTTATTAAATTGCCTAATCCTGTTGCAGCAATCAAAAAATTAGAGGGTTGGCTGAAACAAGACGATTTAAATGTCGATCTATTGTCAGCATTAGGGCATGTCGCTTACCATGCAAATGACAAAGTGCTGGCTGAAAAAGCACTCAGTAAAGCTATTAAATTAGGGCATCGTCAACAAGACCTGGTTCTTTTGGCGACCATTAAAGAATCACAAAACGATCAAATTCAAGCTCTACAATTGTATAAACAAAGTATGCTGACACAAAGTTAGTTGAACCAACTAGTAAGCATTAAAAACATACAATTTGCCTAACGCACCTGCGATATTTTTGGTGAAAAGGCCTGATTGATTTTTTATCAAGTAAGGCCAGAATAAAACCAAATAACAGTGGCAAAACTGGCATAATTCATTAGAATCACCCCTCGCTTGATGGAGCCATATTTGTCTTGGGTATGTGGGAGCTAATTTAGGTTAGTCAAACACACGTTTATGATGAATGGTACTCGGTTACTAGGTAACAAACTTGACATCCTTGTCGAGCTTTTCAGTCAGGCGCTGCTGTGCAGCAAAATAAACACACGGCACCCGTAGCTCAGTTGGATAGAGTATCGGCCTCCGAAGCCGAGGGTCGCGCGTTCGAATCGCGCCGGGTGCACCATATTTCTAAACATTTTCTTCTGAATAGTTTTTTCAGAGCTATTCGGCGTACTTTCCACAGATATAATGAATTTCCCCATTTTTATTATACAATAGCGGTAAAGGTAAAATGACCGACAGAAAGATAGAGACCACTTTTAGTCAAATTATATGCACAAGGTTTATGTAACATTTTATGGATCACTTTGAACTATTAGGGGTCACTAGAACCTCGACCACCACCGAAATTAAAAAAGCGTATCGAAAGCTGGCCAATCAATACCATCCCGATAGAAATGACGCTGCAGAGGCAAAAGAAAAATTTCAATTAATTCAAAAAGCGTACGAAGTCATTGCTGACCCTCAAAAGCGCTCTTTATATATTAAGAGTACTTACACTATTATCACCGACCCAAGAGAAGTAGCTGATTCATTTTGGCACAATGCCTTGTTGTAGAGAGCAATTTTATGAAATTTGAAACAGCAATCCCCGCTTATTTGGCAGATGAATTTTCTATGTATTTAGAAAATATGCAGTCATTGAGCGATCCTGAAAACCCTGATCTATTGACAAATTATCTCAAGGTTTTGCAAGCTCAGTTGGCATCAAATAGTGCGATCTTTACCGGTCTTGTCGACCAATTAGCCATGGCCATTACTCGCAGCGTAAGAATTGATTCAGAAAAACTAGCTAAGGTAGATATGACTCAGCAACCATTGTGGGCTGATGTGAAACCTTTCGTGGGCGTTCATGCCGATGCTAGAGCCATTATTACCCAATTAATGAATCACTCTGAAGATGAATTAAAAACGGCTGTGTTGCTTATCCATTTTTATAATACCTATGATGCAACGCCTTTACCCCCGGAAGTTGAAGTTGATGACAACGAAGACAGCAACAAACCCTATGCAACCTACGGCTATGATGAATAATATTAAACTATTTTTGAGGAATACCCATTGACTAGTAAAGCACTGATTCTCGCTACCGATATTACCGAACAAGCCCAACACAGCGGTAGGCAAGCGGGTACCTCATTAGAAAAAATCGCATCAGAGCAAGGCGATAGCGCAATGTTAGCGGTATTTTCTGAAATGGATATTTTAACCGTAGCTAAAATTGTGCGTGAGCATGATGCCACTATACCGTCTATTGCCACATGGTTAATGGACGCTGAGTCGATCAAAAAATTATTAAATGTCGAACCTTCGTATTGGCAAAATTTGGATGAAGAATCGTTATTTTGTGCACAAACCGAGGCCCACAGTTTGCTTGCACAAATATTTCTTTCTTATGAAGATGATGAAAAACAACGAGAAATACTCAAGGCAATTGTGCAAGATGATTTTGGTTTGTTATATTTATCCTTGCCGTTTATTGGTCATGATTTTTCTGAACTCGAATATGATGAAGAACAAGTATCTGGCAGCATTGAAGAATTACTTCTGAAAATAAAAAACCTCGATGAAGAAGCGTATAACGAAGTGATAGCTGTGAGCACAAATGGCACCTTAGACAATATAGAGTCAGCCTTAAAGAATAATGCCAATAAGCAAAGAGTGACTGCAGTAGAAATGGATACAGACGATATGTTTGCTCCCCTATAGGATAATGTCATGAAAATAGCTGAGTTGAGGAACAAACCCTTTATCCTTTTGGTATTAAAAGACGGTTTGGCTGAAGGATATTTTTCTGAGGAGTTTGTGCATAAAACCAAACAACAATTATCAGATATGTCGCTGCGGATCGCCTCTGATAATTTATCTATTGTTTATGCTGATCACGTTAAAAAAGCTTGCGAAATAGTCCTAGGGTTTATCAATTTAGGGTTGTTAAGCCATTGCGACAATAGTACCGAAAAAGCCAAAGACATGATCAAAACCCAAGGGGTTGTGTATTGTTTTAGAGCGGGCTGGGCAAAGTACGCCGGTTTAAAAGAAATTTCAGCCGAATATTTTAAACAAATCAAACTCAGCACCTATGCGTTAGCCGCCAACGACACTTCGGACATAACATTATTACATGCCGATTTAGTCAAAAAAGGCCAAGATAGCTTACGGCTCTTAAATTTGTATAAAAATATATCGTCACAATATGCTGCCAACGTCGTCATACCTGAAACCGATGAAGACTACCTAAAATTTGAGCTGCAAAAATTACTCAACTCAGCCATTGCCTTGATGCTGATAGATTCTCAGGACAAAGTTTTTAATAACGAACGTTACAATCAACTGATTACTTATCTGAGCAAGACCGATGTAAAACTGGTGCTCGAAAAGTTTGCCCAATGCGTGACAAATTTTGCTGAAAAACAACCTACTAGCACTAAAAACTATCTGGAAGCGTCTTCTTTACTGGATTTTAGTGAATTTAAATCAATCATAACATCGCGAAAAAAAGTAGCGGTTTATATCCCAGAAATTTTAGAGCTGTCAGTCAATCTCACCAACGAGTTAAATGATGATTTTGAAGGCGGCTACGATTTTGGACTGGATGACCAAGATGATATTGCATATTTAAAACCTGAGTAAGTTTATCTCACCATAAATAAATGCTGATCTCAGCGTTTATTTGGCAGTTGTTGTGAGCAACGTATCCCGAGGTTTATATGGACATCCAAGGTAAATCTTTAAATCAATAGATCCAGATAAAATCAACTACGAGGGATATTATGGCCATAGCTAAATCTCCGTCCAAGCTCAGCCTGCCTCAGCACAATCCTGGTGTTACGACTGTTCTCGAATTTCTTATTCTCAAATTTCCCGCCATAACAAGAGATGTGTGGCAGCAACGTATGGCTGCTGGCAAGGTGCATTGGTATGACGGAAGCGTAATTAATGAAGAGTCACTTTTTGCAGCGCAGCAACGAGTTTATTATTATCGCGAAGTAGCTCTTGAGCCTGTGATCCCGTTTGCAGAAAAAATTGTTTTTCAGGACGAGTTGATTTTGGTGGCATTCAAACCGCATTTTTTACCGGTCATGCCTGGTGGTCAATATGTTGAAGAATGTCTGCAAAATCGCTTGCGTAATAAAACCGGTAATCAGCAATTACAAGCCGTGCATCGTATTGATAACGGCACTGCAGGCTTAGTGTTGTTTGCGGTTAATCCTGACTCACGTGCCTATTACCACAATTTATTTGCCTCTCATCAAGTGACAAAAACCTATCAGGCTATTGCCAGTACAGTTAACCAGCCGGTGAAAGACACCCAGCAATGGGAAGTTAAAAATCGTTTAGAAAAATCAACGCCGAAATTTTTAATGCATATTGTCGACGGGCTGATTAATAGTCATTCACATATACGTTGTCTGCAACGTTCAGCCGACCAAGCCTTATTTGAACTACACCCCATAACAGGCAAGACCCATCAATTGCGCGTGCATATGCAAAGTCTTGGCTGGCCGTTATTAAACGATAATTATTATCCTGAGTTACAGAAAAATAAGCCCGATGATTACACTAAACCCCTGCAACTATTAGCACAAAAGTTGCAATTTATTGATCCTATAACAAAACTTGCCAGACACTTTTCTAGTCATACCGAACTCAGTTTAGATTAATGGGCGTACACTTTATCTGCCCTCATTTAGTATGATTTTCAAATGCTCAGGACTGTGATTATTGTGTTTTCAGTACAATATTATTGGCGGCGCCTTTTTCAATACTAAAAGTTAAGGTTTGCTCTAATCCTTGATGACTAAATGTGATCTCATATTTACCATAATATCCACGACCTACAAAGGTTCCATCAGTGCTGGTTTTAGCTTCAAATTGGCTATGCCATTGATTAAATATTAAATCTTTCCACACCAAAGCATTGGGTTTTTCGCGCCACTCCAAATCATACAAAGCTGCTTCGGGGTACCAGTGTCTACCCGCCCAAAATCCCCAGAGTTGCACACCAACCGTACTGGGGTGGCTAAAGAATATTGTAACAAAGTCACGGGTGTAATCGGCTTGTAACTGCTCATCTAAGGTTGAGACATCAAACTCAGTTGAACGGATAGCAGCGGTTGGAAATGCCTGATGAAAGCGATCAATAATACTATAAACTTTTGTTATGTCGGTTAACACTTCATTAAAATGGCTTTGTAATCCAATGCCATCTATTGGGGCTTCATTTGTGTATAGATAGTTAATGGTGTCTTGATAATGCTGCTGATGAGCGGTGTCTGCTCCTGCTGAAGATAAAATACTGTAATCGTTAATATATAGTTTTTGATCTGGCAAATTTAGTCGAGCTTGTTCAAACCAATCAAGCATCACTTCGTCACCAAATGCGTCCATCAAATAGTGATTGTCGTAGGGTTCGTTGAGTACATCCCATTCAGAGATTAGGCCGGCGGTTTTCGACGTAATGTCATCAATATGATTTTTCACTTCCACCAAAGCCTGAGGATCGGCATTAGCTGGATCGTCAGGCAAATATTGCTGCATCGCGTCAGGCAAGTTGCGTTTTGATGGCCAAACGAGTACATGTCCGCGGGTATAAAACGCGTTATCTTTTAACCATTGTAAACCGGCTAGAGTGGTTTCTTGATTAAAACTATTGCCCCATTCACCAATCCACGGAGCCCATTTTAAATCGTTTTCTGGCCCGGCTTGATTAAAAAGCTCCAATACTTTTTGTTGATACATTTGTGCATCTGCATCTTCGCCAACCAACATACTGGATACCACTGCAGAGCCAAAATGATAAGCATGTTTGAGCATGTTGATATGAATATCTGCATCAGTAATTTTATCTCCGCTAGGAGTTTGTAGGGTTAGGGTGAAATCACCTTTTCGATGCTCTTCAATACGCGCTGCTGCTTCTGTACGCCAAGTTGCATCGTCGTCTCGACCAACATAAGTGGCTTTGGTCTTGGGGAGATCGACAAACGCTATGTCCTGTTGATAATTGTATAGTTCAATTCCAGCCAGCTGAAACCTTTGTGGTTTGTCACCAGCCCCTAGCTCAAACATGAGACTTAATTCACCTTTGGCAAAATCTTGGGTAACTTTGGCAGGTATAAAAAACTCCTCCCATTCACTGGCACTATTAATATTTCGACTAATTAATTTTAAATACTCAGGCTCTGGACCTTGCAACAACACTCGAGTAAAACCGGTACCTGTTTCATACTGACTAGCCATAGTGCGAAAATACATATGCAGCAATACGTTATCACCCACTTTTACGTCTTCGCTAAGACCAATAAGAATATGCCCGTTCCAAGTGACTCCAGAAGGATTAGGATATCAACTTCTAACGCTTGTGAAAATTGCGGGTGTTCAACATTGACTAAGGTTGTGCTGCCAACAGGTTGACTGTCGTTACCTTCCCAGAAAGTAGCCGAAGACAGTGGTTTGGTTGGCAAAATATAAGTGCCGCCTTCTGGCACCACCATCTTGCTAGGTTGAGCAGGTGGGTCAATATTATTGATGGTAACCGAGATAGAGTCGCTTTTGGTTGCTCCATCGTTATCGGTGACCGTAAGTGAAAAAGTCAATATTTCACCACTGGCTACATCAGGTGCAGTAAAGCTGGCACTTAAAGCATCGGCTCCAGTTATGGTTACATTTGTACCAGTAGAAGTTTGTGCCCAGCTATAGGTGTTTACTGTTCCATCTGAATCAGATGCGTTGCCAGCTAAGGTGACACTGCTCAGTTCGTCGACTACTTGATCAGCGCCAGCATTCACTGTAGGTAATACATTGGCAACAGGAGCCGGTGGAGTGATTGGTGTTGTGCCGCCACCGGTTCCGCCACCTCCACCACAAGCACTTAGGAAGCTCGCAGATAGAATGATGACACCAATTTTTTTGCTGTTACTGAACATTAGCAAACCTTGTAAATTTAATGTTAATTAGCCTGATGTTGTCACTAGTATTTTAGGATTTCAATTGTGTAAATATGTATTTCTATTATGTATCATCGTAACCATGCATTTTTCGAAGGTATAGGTAAATTAACTATATAAATTAGAGAGATGGAACATTTAATTATATAGATATGAATAAATGTTGGGCACACTAGTACCCTAAATGAACTTCAAGCTATAAGGATTTTCGTGCGTATAAATACCGTTTTTATTCATTTGTTGCTGTTAATCATAACCATGTATTTGGCTCTGCAATCTTTGTCAGCAGCTGAGCAATGGCCTAGGGGTAATAAAATCGCCATTAGTTTGTCTTATGATGATGCCCTAAATAGCCAATTAGACAACGCGTTACCTGCGTTAAACCTGCGGGGACTTAAAGCTTCATTTTACATAGTGCCTTTGTATGATGGGTTTAAATATCGGATTGAAGAATGGAAAAAATTGGCAGAGCAGGGGCACGAATTAGGTAATCATTCACTGTTTCACGCTTGTTTAAAGTCCATTCCCGGCCGGGAATGGGTTGAACCCTCAAACGCACTTGATGATAAAACAGTGCAAGCCATGGTGAATGAAATAACTGTGGCCAATACTATGCTCACTGCGTTAGACGGGTTTACAGAACACACTTTTACGCCTCCCTGTTTCGATCAAATGGTCAAAGACGGTAATTACGTTGAGGCCGTGAAAGGGCAGTTTGTTGCAGTAAAAAGTTTAGAAGATCCCGAATTTGCGGCTTTTATCGCTCCAAGTGATATTAGCAGCGAACAAATCATTCATTTTATTGAAAAACAGCCGCCTAATATCAGGCTTATTAATGTGCTATTTCATGGCGTCGGAGGGGATCATTTAGTAACAGCAACAGACGAACACGCTAAATTTTTGGATTACTTAGTGGCTAATCAAGATAAATATTGGGTCGATACCTATCGCACTATTATGTTGGCTGAAAGAAGTAAGTTGCGGCAAACCCCTTAATTTATGAGTAAATGCAGAGCTGATTTATAGATGTATTCAAATCTAAAAATAGATGAAATAACCGCAGTAATATCTGAGTAAGTATCCTGTCGGTTATTAGCCAAATATTTGTTAAAATACCCAGCTTGAATCACAATGATGATTCCTTCATGATGCAAACCTGCGCGGACTCGCGCCGGTGTATCATTTTTGCCTGCAGCGTCCCTCATCAAGTTTTCAACGATTTATACTTACTATGTTCATTAAACACATTGGTTGATAACAGGTAAGCGCATTATTTAGCGGCGTACGGTTTGGGTATTTTATTGTTTAGACAAACAAATCAATCTCTGTGTATAATCAAACTCAATCATAAATAATCATTAATCTTCATTTTGGCTGGTTTTTCTATAGTTTGAATGAAATTGGTATACAGATCATGCAAAAATTTAAAATGACATGGCTTTTAATTCCCCTGATGGTCTTTCTCGCAACAGCATGTTCGGAGACTAGAACCTCCAGCTCAAGTTCAGAATCAAACCCAAATCCGCTGCCAAACTCTCATCATGATGGCTTGCCACCAAAGCCTGTTAATTTATTAGTGGGAGGTAATACACAGCCACGCAATGTACATTTGCAAACCCCCGGATTGTCTTGGCAGTCTTTGGTTGAGGTTCAATTGGCATATCAAATTCAGGTTGCCAGCAGTCAAACAAAATTAATAAAGAATACAGCAGATTTGTGGGACAGTGGCAAAGTGGCCGATCGTCGCTCCCTGAATATTCAATACTCCGGTAAAACGCTCAACGCTCGGCAACAGGTTTTTTGGCGTGTGCGAATTTGGGCGAATGATAGTAAACAAGAAGCGATTGCAGATAACGCTCCACACGCTAGTGAGTGGAGTGACATTAAAAAATGGGAAATGGGTCTTTTAAGTCAAGCTGATTGGTCGGCTAAATGGCTTCAAGCGCCAAAACCAGCGCCAGTGTTGTTGAATAAAGGCGTTACACAATGGGCGACCCTTGCCGGAACCGTCGATAACAATGACGGCACATGGGGTACGTTGGCCATTCCAAAGTTGTTAGAGATGCCACCGGCACAGTTGTTTAGATATAGCTTCAATACGACAAAAAAAATGCGAAGCGCTCGCCTTTATAGTACAGCAGCCGGTTATTATGAAGTCTTTATAAATGGTCAGAAGGTCGATGATCGGATCATGGACCCGGGCCAAACTGATTTTGATAAACGAATTTTGTACAACACTGATGATGTGGCGAATATGCTTAAGCAGGGAGACAATGCTATAGCGGTGCATTTAGGCAGTGGTTGGTATCATGAAAACGTGGCATTTTCTAAAGTGAAGTCCTTGGCTTATGGTGAGCCGGCTTTTATAGCACAACTTGAAATTCTTTACGCCGATGGCAGTCGAGACGTGATAGATAGTAATGGTGAATGGAAAAGCCATCCGTCCCACATTGTGAAAGAAGGCATATTTTCAGGTGAGGTATTTGATGCCAATCGCCACACACCAGATTGGAATCAAACATCTTTACCGCAAAATATTAATCAATGGCAACACGCCAGCGTGCTTAATTCTTGGCCAACAGAGTCATTAGAGCCGCAACTGTTACCACCGATAAAAGCTGAACAAAAGTTGGCACCTATAGCCTTATATCATCCAAAGCCTGATGTGTGGGTTTTCGATTTTGGACAAAATTTTACAGGTATTCCTACGGTTGATTTATCTCAATTAAACCTTACTAACGGCCAAATATTGCATTTTCGCTATGCCGAATGGGCGGATTTGGACGGTAATATTAGTCAAAAAAGTGGTGGCGGTTTTGCCACCTTGTTAAATCAAGTTGACACCTATATTGCCTCTGGGGATGAGCGTGGTTTATGGCGTCCTACTTTTACTTGGCATGGCTTTCGATATGTTGAAGTGAGCGGTTTATTAGCTGAGCCCGATTTAACTGCATTGACTGCTCAATTAGTCAAAAGTAGCGTGGAAGAAGTAGGTCAGTTTTCAACATCTAATCCCCATATAAATCGTATTCACCAAACAGCTTTGTGGGGCTATAAGTCCAATTTAGTCAGTGTGCCTTTAGATTGCCCAATTCGTGAACGCGCAGGCTGGACCGGCGATGCACATGCTGCGCTGATAACAGGCAATTATAATTTTAATATGCAGACTTTCTGGCAAAAATATCTCGATGATTTTAAAACTGCGACCTTTATCGCACCAGCTATCGTGCCGGGTAAACGAACATTAGGTAAATCTATCGATTGGGCTGTAGCTGAGGTGTTTATTGCTTGGGAGCATTATCAGCATTACCAAGACGAACATTTATTACATGACCAATACCAGAGTTTGCAAAAATATATGGATTTTGGACAGTCGCAACTGAGCGAGTTTTTAATTAGCAAAGGTTATGGTGATTGGTGCGATCCGGTCAGAGAGCCTGCCATGCCTAGGATCGGAGGCAAGGGCGTTTCTCAACATACTAGTGTGGCTATCACCAGTACTGCGTTATTTGCTCGGGCCGCTGACTTAATGTCTCGCATTGCTAAAATCAACGGTAATCAAGCCGATTATAAACAATACAAAACCCTCTATGAAAACATATCAAAAGAGTTTCATAAAACATTTTACCAACTCGGTACTGGCCACTATGGTAGCCAAACTGCCGATGCCATGGCGCTAAGATTTGGTTTAACTCCTGCTCCTTTGGAGCAAAGTGTCGCAGATGCGTTAAATCGAGATGTGTTAGAAAACTGGAACGGGCATTCATCAGTAGGGGCGCTTGGTCAAACCTGGTTGTATTTAGCGTTGAGTGACTACGGGTATGCAAACACCGCCTATAACATTTTCACGGCAAAAGGTTATCCAGGATTTCATTACCTATTTGATGACCTACGAGGTACTACCTTGTGGGAGCGTAAAGGGCAATTTGATCCTACTTCATCAGAGGCTCCTGAGCGCTCACTTAATCATCCATTCCACGCAGGTTACGACGGATGGTTCTATCAGGGCTTAGGGGGAATTCGACCTATGATAGATTCTCCGGGTTTTCAACATTTCATGTTAAAGCCGGTATTTCCTGATGACTTAGCATCAGCAGATGTCAGTTTTAAAACAGGGTATGGAAAGATCAATAGCAGCTGGAAGCGAGATAAAGATCGAATCATTTGGAAAATTAGTGTACCGCCTAATTCTACCGCACATATTGTATTACAAGGACAAGAAAACCTCATTCGTCACAGCGGTGAGTATAGGTTCGAAATCAACAGTGAAAAACTTAACTAACTGGCGCGGGCTATAGGTAACTTAGATTAATTTGCCAGAGGACCAAGATCGCAGGTTAAAAACCTATGGCAGCTACAGTGAGATCGCGTTCGTATAGCATTGTTGAGGCATATTCACCGTGAACTCAAGGTTTCTGCTTATCCGCGCTTGCATTATGTGCAGTGAATGGTGCTAACAACAAAATAGTATAATAGCTAATTCGATTAGCCTTACCGTGACTGTTCTGTCTATGTGCCCACTACAAAAGTCATAGGTTGGGATTATTTGGCGGTTCTAAACCGCCACCAGTAAGCACCATCATTAATAGGCCCAGCGGCTTTGCCATTAACCTTCACCCATCCTCGGTCAGCCAGAAAAAAGTAGCCAGTATCGGGTGATAGTTTAGGTAAATCATTTATTATCAAAGTATCTTTTCCTTGCCCCATATGGCTACTATCGAGATCCGCCTGCCAAATTGGAGTATGGATATCTGATACTGTATATAGCCGAATCGTTTTATTGGTTGTATTAGAAAAGTCGATTTCACCGTCAAAAACCATTTCTATCTGGATGTCTATTGGCACATTGGCTTGTGACTCAAGGGGAAAGGTTGACAGCAAGTTAGGTAAAACTCGTTTGAGTCGATGAAATCCCCAGCCTATATTTTTATTATGTAATGGAGATTTATAATGTTCAGCAAGGGACGTGTGATTATTGGCAAAATCATACCATTGGTCATTCAAATTTTTAACAATGTCTGGGTGTGCTGACGCGATATCTTGGCTTTCTGCTGGGTCGTCGGCGACGTTAAATAGTGACCAAGGCCGGTCATAAATACTCGCTATCTTCCAATTATCTTTTACATAAGCCCGACTAATATCTCGGTAACTCCAGAATATTTGATTATGGATAGCGAATGCATTGAGCTTGCTATCTTCTAATAACGGAAGCAGAGAGTTGCCGTATAAAGGTTTTAATTGATTGTCTTCGGTAGGTGTTGGGTAGCCCTGCTTGGCTAAAGCTAAAAAGGTCGGATATAAATCCGTCACGTGTAGTCGTTGTTTGAGAATGCTGCCAGCAGTCGAGGTGGTTTTTTGCGGCCAATGGATTATCAATGGAGATGCCACACCTCCAGCATGACTGCTATGTTTATATAAATTAAAGGGGGTGTTTTTTAAATATGCCCAGCCATTCGATGCATGAGGTCGCGAACCTTTCTGCCAAGGAATTTGTTGCGCATAATTGTTTATGTCGCCATTTGAATAGTCACCGCCATTGTCAGACATAAACACAATAAAGGTGTTATCTAATTCATCTATTGCACTTAGATGATCGATGAGACGCCCAATATGTTCATCTAAAGCATCCACCATTCCCGCATATGCAGCCATGCGTAGTGCTTCAATTCGCTGTGAAATTGGGTCGATTTCATCCCATACTCGTACATCAACGTTGTGCGCAGCTAATACATATCGATGATCAATCATGCCTAATTTATTCAGTCGACTAAATCTGTCTTGCCGCAACTTTTGCCAACCAGCCAAGTAGCGTTGGGCATATTTTTCGACATTTTTACGGGGGGCATGCAACGGACTATGGGGCGCATTGTAAGCTACAAATCCAAAAAATGGCTGCTTGGCTTTTAACGACTTATCAATAGAAGAGATGGCATAGTCGGTAAATGCAGCAGTTGAATACCAATCATCTGGTACAGGTTGAGGAGCGTCATTCTGAGTTTGGATCTGTGCTTTTTGACCTTCAATGCCAGTCCACGAATCAATTTGTCCCCCTAAAAAACCATAAAAGTTTTCAAATCCCGCATCAATGGGTGTAAAAGGCTGATGCCACTTACCCGAAAGAAAGGTGTGATAACCGCCTTTTTGCATCATTTTTGCAATAGGAATGGAGTGCTGGTATTCAAAAGATTGTTTGGGTGTATGTCCTGTTATTAAGCTGGCTCTTGTCACTTCACACATGGGGTTGACGTTAAAGTTACTAAATCTTAAGCCTTGGTACGCCAAACGATCAATATTAGGCGTGTCTACCTCACCGCCATAACTGCCTAAATCTGAATACCCCAGATCATCAGCAATAATAACCAGTATGTTTGGCGGTGACTCCTGCGTTTTTACGCTTTTTTCGTGTTTAGTGTACTGGTTACAAGAAACCAAGCCTGTTTGTATCAATACCCACAGCATAAAAAACAGTAAGTGATTTTGCATCTATGTTCTTGCCTAATATTTGATGTCGGTGCACAGATAAACCAATAGGTGTTTTGGGCTATTGGAGTACCGACGTTAGCCAGTGTTTTTTATAGTCGCCTAAGCCACTAAACTTAGTGGGGACGGCTGGTTTAAGTTCTATGGCAGATGGCACTGATTGCCAATCAGTCAAATACGCACAGCCTTGTACTGTGCCCGTTGCGTCGGCCGATAACCATACATCCTGTTGCGGGCGCAACTGCGCCAGCATCGAACACATTAGAGGATTTTGTAAGAACGCGCCTTCAATATAAATGCTGTTTTGCGCTGCTAACCTATCCAATTGATAATCAATCATCATGGCACAGTATAATGTGGCAATAGCAGTGCCTTGATTCGCCGAAATCTTGCCAATAAATTCGGCTTTTCGTCCACCAAAAGGACCACTGCCATCGCTGAAATCGGGCAAAGCCATATACTTTTTATCTATCAGGTGTTGAATTTGAATTGGGTCAACGGGATCGCCAAAGGCGCCTCCTAATTGGGCGCAAATAGCCTCATATTCTCTGCCGCCCATAAATCGAGCACACGCAATAGGAGTCGCCATAACATCCATATTTGCCAACATATCTTGGCGGCTATCCAACTTGTCCAATGGCACACCTGAAGACATTAAAATAGTCCAAGTTCCCGTTGAAATAACGGTAAATGGTTGTGTTTGATTGTGCAGTCGATAGCGTAAAAAACTGGCATTACTATCGTGAATACCAGCAAAGACCTGGCAATCATCAGGCAAGCCAGTTTGTTTAGCAACCTGCGGATTGACGGATCCTAAATTTGTCCATGCAGGCTGTATTTCTGGAAAAAGCGTTTGCCATTGCATGTGCGTAACTAATGACGAAAAAGTATTTTCTTTGACTGACCATAAATCAGTATGGCAACCTAAAGAGGTGATTTCCGAAGTACGTTGACCAGTTAATCGCCACGCCCAGTATTGTGGATACATTAGAATATCCGTCGCCTCAGAAAATTTATCTGGGAAGGTTTTTTGTAACCAAAATAGTTGTTTGGCTAAATTTAACCCTGCTGGTAAGCTCGGCGAATACGTCTCGCTAAAAGCAGGTTTTACTTTGGCATATTCAAGTTCACTTTGATCTACCTTGTTTGATTCATAGTCTAATATAGGCAACACTAGGCCAGATGAACCATCGACTGTGTTGCGATTTATCAGCGCAGCTGTCGCACCATGAGTGGTAATAGACATACGGGAGATGTGCAGTTTGTCGGTTAACCTGCCAATAACACTGATCATCCATATCCAGATACCCTCGACATCAGTATGTGGATAGTCTCCTTCTAACAAAACCTTATTGGCTCGCGACTCACTAAAAACCGATTGCCTCTTTGAGTTTAATACATGTAATTTTACGTTGGTCTTACCTATGTCTAATACTAAACAATGACTCATAACATGATTCCAATTATTAGTTTCCTTGGCCCATGGGCCCCCAGTTGCACCTGCTGCTCAACATCAGCGGTGCGCGACGGACCCGTAATGATGTTGATACACCTGTTCGCGAGTGTCGGACTCGGGTTTTCCTGACTCTTGTGTGCTGGGCTTGGGCAGATTTCGCTTATTTGTTCTAACTTTTCTACAATCGACTTGGCGCTGATAATAACCATCATAGTATCCAGTAAAAAGCCCGCCGCAGTCGCATGTTTACTGTTACTGGCAAGCACTACACTGCCCGTTTCGGCTATGCCTCCTAATGCGGGTAACAGACCAAATTGATTAGTCATTGTAAAGTCATCGGTAAAATTTAAACGACTTGTGTCTGGCCATTTTGGTAGGTTGATGTCTGCCATAGGCTCAGTATAAATCGGGGTATCTAATGCGCTGTAATGTGCCGTTAAATAATCGAGCAAAGCATCTTGGTCGCTAAATTCTACTACTTCAGCATTTGAGGCTTTTGCTTGTAGGGTAAAATGTTCAAGCAGTGACGAATTTAATGGCGTTATCGCACTGGCAGGGCTGCATTGAACCAAAGTGTCGAATTTTTGTTGTATTTCAACACCACTCATATTGTTTGAAAACGTTGGTGCATCATCTCGGCCCAAGGCTTTACTGATATTTGCCAGAATTTGTTCCCTTGCAGTTTGTGTCATTGAGAACGTTCCTTTTGTTTTTTAGCCCAGCGCTGTTGGAAGGTTTCACCTTGAGGTGCTGGCATGTCCCGGTTTTGAGTCCAACCAGAGGCTAAGGGTAACCGCTTAAATCGCCCTTTTTTGCCCTTAAATAAACAAAGTAATCTAACTCCTAGTGCCGTACTAAATCGGTAAAAACGTGGGTATTGGATCACTTGCATATAAGCGGCCACAAACCATTTAGAGATAAGTGGCACATAGCCTTTATTTAGCCCTTTTACCCGTAATTTTCTAAGCAAGCTAGGTAGGGGGATTTTGACTGGGCACACCTCTTCACAACGTCCACAAAAGGTACTGGCATTAGGAAGGTCAAATGCTTGTTTGTCATGGCCGTGCATGAGGGGCGTTAACACCGACCCCATAGGTCCAGGATAAACACTATTGTAGGCATGACCACCTACACTGGTATAAACTGGGCAATGGTTCATACAAGCACCACAACGTATACAATTCAGCATTTCTTTAAATTCGCTGGCCAAAATTTCGGAACGTTTGTTATCTAGCAAAACAATATGGAAATGTTCTGGCCCGTCTTTTTCCGTAGAGCGTTTTGGTCCATTGTAAAAACTGGTATACGCAGTAATGGGTTGTCCTGTTGCGCTTTTAGCGAGGACTCGAAGCACCTTACAGGCATCGTCTTGGGTGGCAATTATCTTGTCTATGCTGGACGTGACAATATGCAAGTTGGGTAAACTGGACGAAAGGTCGCCATTTCCTTCATTAGTGACCAGTACCGTTGAGCCGGTTTCGGCTACCAACATATTGGCACCGGTGATACTCATATCTGCAGTTAAAAACCGTTCGCGCATCACCCCTCGTGCTTCGTTAACAATGCCTGCAACAGAGTCTAAATCACGCTCACCTAAATTGTGAGCGTCAGCAAACAAGGCTTTTATTTGCTGCTTAGTTTTGTGTAACGCGGGTACGACAATATGGCTTGGTGGCTCTTTGGCAAGTTGGATAATGTATTCACCCAGATCGGTTTCAAAAGGCGTTATATCGTTAGCGGATAACACATCATTTAAATGGGCTTCCTCTGCCACCATAGATTTACCTTTAAGTACTGTTTTTGCCTTATGTTGTTTAGCAATATCAACCACTATTTGTGCCAGTTCTTCCGGTGTTTGTGCCCAGTGCACGTGTCCACCTGCTTCTTGAACTTTACGTTCAAATTGTAAAAGATATATATCCAGATCCTGCATGGCACGATCACGAGCAGCTTTGGCCTGTGTGCGTAACCCTTCAAAATTCTCAACCGAATCGACCGCCTTGGTTCTATTTGCTACAAAGCCGCCACTGATATGATTAAGCGCAGACTGTAGTTGCTGATCTTTGAGTGCTTCATGGGAAAGATCGACAAAATCGATGGTTTTCATCCGTTCTCGTCTCCGATGGCAGCGTCAGTCAAATTGTTAGCAAGCAATTCAGCAATATGCCTTACTTCAATCCGCGGATGCCCGGCGTTATCGGCTTGTCTATGCATGGCACCCGCAATATTTAGCAGACATGAAAGGTCGCCTCCGACCAGCATATTGGCCTCAACTGAACGTGCGTTATCCAGTTTGTCTGTTACCATTTTATTAGAAATATCGGAAAACTTGACGCAAAAAGTACCGCCAAATCCACAGCATACATTGGTATCAGGCATCTCTGTGATATCTAGCTCACAATGTTGCTTTAATAGTGCTCGGGGTTGATTTTTTATCTTTAGTTCTCTTAAGCCAGCGCAACTGTCGTGATAGGTGACCTTACCTTTAATCGACGTGGCGCCAGACTGGGCAACAGCATGAGGATGCTTAATGTCAGAGGATTCAAGAAACTGAGTCAGTTCGTATACTTTTTGGCTAAAGGTCTTAATTTCTGCATGGTCTGGGTGATCCTCAGCAAACAACTCCAAATAATGATTTTTCAACATGCTGGCACAGGAACCTGAAGGCACGACTACATAATCATGTGGTCGAAAAAGCCGAGCAGTATTCAAGGCGACTTTTTTGGTTTGTTCGGTATCACCATTGTTATAACCAATTTGACCACAGCAACTTTGTACAGGTACATCAATCTGGTATCCGAGGTTTGTTATCAGCGTTATGGTCGAGTCGGCAACTGAAGGCCGGAATAAATCGACCGGGCAAGTAACAAACAAACCAACCAATGCATGGGTTTGTGATGTCTGTGTTTTGTTTCCAGTAGCCATGTGTTTGTTCCTGTGCGAGATGAATAGGCTTGAGCCAAATCAAGTCAGTAAAATAGCGAAAATTTTGCGCTTTCGTTAACAAACTGTAAATTATAATGACTGTAAATGCAATATAATGACTAAAAATGATTACTTGTTTTGCTGAGGGGATATTAATAGGGGATATTAATAGGGGATATTAATAGGGGGTATTAACTAAGCGATCAACTGTAAAATGACCGCCTATTTATCTAAAACTTAGAAAAGTATTATAGGTCCCCAGAAGGCACAGTTAATACTTGAATGCCATGCTCTTCAAAGATTTTCATATACTTAGGGTCGGCCTTGTCGTCTGTAATCAACACATCTACTTCGTTTAAAGAGCATAAAATAAGGCTACTACGTTTACCTATTTTTGAACTGTCGGCTAACACATATAACTTATCTGCTTGTTTAAGTAACTTTTGTTCGGACAATACCAGCATCGGATCAGTTTCCATTAGGCCAAATTCGCCAATACCGGGGGTGCCCATAAACATTTTGGTTGCATGATAGTTAGGGATACAATCATTTTCAAATGAGCTTAAGACGATACTTTGTTTCCGATACAACTCGCCACCGGGTAGGGTGATTTGATTGTCGCTATTTTCAGCAAGATCAGAGGCCAGGGCAAACGAGTTTGTGAGAATATTTAAATGTCTATTTGCCAATGCATCTTTCATCATAAAGGTACTACTACCCCCATTAATAATGATGGACTCACCATCCTCACATAATGAAACGGCTTTTTCAGCAATGCGCGTCTTGACGTCTTGATGTTGTTCCTTATTCGCTAAAAAAACAGTTCCCTTTAAATGTTTTCTATTAGCGGTGCTTTCAACCGGTGCCATAGATTCAGCACCACCCCGTATTTTTTGTAACATACCTTTTGAGGCAAGCTTTGTTAGGTCGCGGCGAATAGTCGCTTCAGACGCTCTAAGTTGCTCAGACAAGACAGGTACAGATGCAAATCCTTGCTCAGCTAACAACTCTAGTAATAGATGGTGTCTTTGTTTTTCTAACATGCTCTCTACCCATTTCTTGTTTCTACTATTGCACTGTATAACTCATCTATGACGACAACCGCAAGTTTTTGACTCTACTCGAGTCAAAAAAAGTCATTGGTGAGCTATTATGATTGTTTATGAATTAAAATGATTGACATGAGTGGTTGTGAGCGTATTATTGCCTTAATGTTAATGAAATGTTTTTCGCTTTAATGAAGCAAAACCTGTGAATAATAAAGAGGTCACAATGACAGATTCACTATCCAATCTTTGGCAAGATGAAGTAGCCAACAAACTTAGTCAGGAAGCGCTACTTGAATATCGTTCTAACTTACTTGGCTCAGACTTACGAATCACCAATTATGGCGGTGGCAATACTTCGGCAAAGCTGACTATGACCGATCCTTTGACTGACAAGCCGGCAGAAGTCCTTTGGGTAAAAGGTTCTGGGGGAGATCTAGGTTCTATTAAGCTGGATGGTTTCTCAACGCTATACATGGAAAAATTACATCAGTTGAAAAGTCTGTACAGAGGGTTAGAGAACGAGGACGAAATGGTGGCATATCTGCCACATTGTACGTTTAATCTTAATCCAAGAGCGGCTAGCATAGATACACCATTACATGCCTATATTCCAAAAGCCCACGTTGATCACATGCATCCAGATGCGGCCATTGCTATTGCTTGCACTAAAAATAGCCAAGAATTGACCGAACAAATTTTTAACGGTGATATGGGTTGGTTACCTTGGCAACGTCCTGGTTACGACTTAGGACTCAAACTGGAGAAAGTGGCCAAAGAAAACCCTAATTTGAAAGGCATTATGTTGGAAGGCCATGGCATTTTTACTTGGGGTGACACATCAAAAGAATGTTACTTAGCGACCTTAGATATCATTCAACGGGCAAGTGATTGGTTGGCAGAGAATAATACGGGTGAGAGTTTTAACGGCGTGAAGATCACAAAAGATTTAGGCGCTACCCAACGTCGTGAGATTGCCGGTAAATTAATGCTTAATATTCGCGGTAAAATCAGTCAAGAGCAACGTAAGCTGGGCCATTTCAACGATTCAGCTGCTGTGCTTGAATTTGTTAATTCACAAGACTTAGGGCCTTTAGCTGCCTTGGGTACTTCTTGTCCCGATCACTTTCTTCGTACAAAAATTTGTCCGTTAGTGATCAATTTTGACCCGGAAATAAGTGATCTAGAGCAAGAACTATCTCGCTGTGTTGATCAGCTTGATAGTCAACTATCCGACTACCGTGACTTTTATGCTGCTTATTATAATCGCTGTAAACGTGACACTAGCCCAGCAATGCGCGATCCAAATGCCGTTGTGTATTTAATACCAGGTGTGGGTATGCTGACATTTGCCAAAGATAAAGCAACAGCACGCATTGCTGGCGAGTTTTATGTGAATGCTATCAATGTGATGCGCGAAGCGAATGGCGTAAGTGAATATGTGGGTTTAGACGAACAAGAAGCGTTTGATATTGAATATTGGTTGCTTGAAGAAGCCAAGTTACAACGTATGCCAAAACCTAAAGCATTGGCCGGTAGAATAGCGTTTGTGACGGGTGGCGCTGGTGGTATTGGTGCTGCAACCGCTAGGCGTTTATTGAACGAAGGTGCCTGTGTGATACTGGCAGATATTGATCAAAGTGCACTTGATGAAAAAGTAAATGAATTGGGTTCAGAGTATTCGGCAGACGTAATAAGAGGAGTGAGCTGCAACGTAACTGATGAAAATGCGGTTACTGCAGCCCTCGCTACTACTTGTCTCGAATTTGGCGGCTTAGATATATTAGTCTCCAATGCAGGTATCGCTAGTAGTGCACCGTTAGATGAAACCAGTTTAGATATGTGGAATAAGAATATTAGTATCTTGGCTACGGGATATTTCTTGGTGAGTAGAGAGAGCTTCAGGATCATGAAGACCCAAGAAATTGGTGGCTCAATGGTATTTGTTGTGAGTAAAAATGGATTAGTGGCATCAGCGAATGCTGCTGCATATTGCACCGCTAAAGCTGCTGAAATACAGCTGTCCCGTTGTCTGGCATTAGAAGGCGCGCCGCTAGGGATCCGCTGTAACGTGGTCAACCCCGATGCAGTATTACGAGGGTCTAAAATTTGGACCGGTAAATGGCGTGAAGAACGAGCCGCAGCATACAACATGGGCGAAGATGATTTAGAAGCACATTACCGTTCTCGTAGTATGTTGAAGCTCAATGTTTTTCCTGAAGATATTGCCGAAGCTATCTATTTTATGGCAGCGGATACCTCTTCAAAATCCACCGGAAATATTATCAACGTTGATGCGGGCCATGCTCCTTCTTTTACCCGCTAAACAACCATCAAGAGCAGAGAATTGTTATGAGTTATAGAATTGATAAGTCACAAATACAAGAGCAAAACCAAGCACTAGAAGCTGACCTTCGGTCTGATTTCGATGCGCTTGGTGCACAGCTAAGTCGTAAAGGTCTGGACATACAAAAAATCACCGAACAAGCCCAAGGCTTTTCAATTGCCGTGCCTTCTTGGGGAACGGGTACCGGTGGTACACGATTCGCACGTTTTCCCGGTGTAGGTGAGCCTCGCAATATCTTTGAAAAGCTCGAAGATTGTGCTGTCATCAATGATCTTTCACAATGTACTCAACGGGTCTCTCCACATTTTCCATGGGATAAAGTAGATGATTTTTCTGAATTAAAAGGAATTTCTGATGCTTTGGATTTAACTTGGGACTCGATTAATTCGAATACTTTCCAAGATCAGCCAGATCAAACACATTCTTTTAAATACGGAAGTTTGAGTAATACCTCTGCCGATTCCCGAGACTTAGCCATTGCACACAATTTAGAGTGTATTGAATGGGGCAAGCAATTAGGCGCAAACACCCTAACGGTATGGGTAGGTGACGGTTCTAATCATCCCGGTCAACAACATTTCCAACATGCTTTTGAGCGGTATTTAGAAAGCATGAAAAAAATATATGCTGGGTTGCCTAATGACTGGGAATTACACATTGAGCACAAGATGTTTGAACCCGCATTCTACTCAACCATCATTCAAGATTGGGGCAGCAATATTTTAACTGCCATTGAATTAGGCGATCGTGCTAAGTCGTTAGTCGATTTGGGGCACCATGCACCTAACGTCAATATTGAAATGATTGTGTCACGACTTATTCAGTTTAAGAAGTTGGGTGGATTCCATTTTAACGATAGTAAATATGGTGACGATGACTTGGACAGTGGGTCATTACACCCATATCAGCAATTTCTTATATTCAATGAACTCGTTGATGCAGAATATCGCCAGCAAGAAGGTTTTGGCCCTAATTACATGCTGGATCAATCTCACAACGTGACAGATCCCATTGAAAGTTTGATCAATTCTGCTGAGTCAGTGCAACGTTCATATGTCGCGGCATTGTTGGTCGACAGAACAGCATTAAGCAGTTATCAACAAGATAACGATGCACTGATGGCCAGTAATACCCTGAAAACGGCTTTTAATACGGATATTTCGCCTATTTTAGCCATGGCGAGAATGCGCAGTGGCGGCGCCATTAATCCGATTGCTACTTATCGCAGCTTGAACTATCGCAGCAACATGAAAATTCAGCGACCCGATTTAGGTGGTAGTCGCTCGGGTATAGTGTAACCGTTATAAATAATATTAGGCCTGGTACGTAGCAATCCACGCCTAGCCATACACCCTCACAATGATGTGATACAGCTTGCATTTTGTAATAAAAATTTTGCAATTGTTGAATTAGGATTAGGTTATGTCTGACACAAATGAATTTGAAACTACACCCGTTTCACCTCAACAACTCCAACCTGCTCGAAATTTTGCTGCGAGTTATTCTGGCGAACATGTGGCAGGCACTGAGTTTGTTATAGGCGCACTGTTTGTCTCATGGGGGGTATCGGCTGAAAATATTATTTACGGGTTATTGCTGGGTAATTTTTTAGCGGTAATGACTTGGGGGCTGATTACTGCACCTATTGCCACCGATACTCGTTTAACCTTGTACGCTTACTTAGAAAAAATTGCCGGTAGCCATACCATCAAATTATATAGCGTTGTTAATGGCGTTTTGTTCTGCATTTTAGCTGGGGCCATGATCACAGTGTCGGCCTCCGCCGTTCGGGTGATTTTTGACATACCTCCGCAGGTCAACTGGTATCCCACTGATTTTAGTTTTGTATTAGTCGCTCTAGGCGTAGGCGCTGTGGTAGTGACAATTGCCATGCAAGGTTTTGAAAAAGTCGCCCGATTCGCCGAAATTTGTGCGCCTTGGATGATCCTCATGTTTGTGGTGGGGGCCATTGCGATGCTACCGACCTTAATTGAACGCACTGATGGTGTCTCTTCTATTCATTCTTTTTCTGACTTTATGACTGTGGCTAATAATTCCATTTGGATTGAAACCGATTCTGATCTTAGTTTTTGGCATGTGGCTGCCTTTGCGTGGATTGCTAATCTAGCCATGCATGGCAGTTTGGGCGATTTAACTTTATTACGTTTTGCAAAGTCATCAAATTACGGCTATTTCTCGGCATTAGGCATGTTTATTGGTCATTACGTGGCTTGGGTTTGTGCGGGCATTATGGGCGCAGGTGCAGGCATGTTACTGAACACCACCGTGTTGCAACTTGATGCTGGTGAAGTGGCATTCCAAGCCTTGGGCGCAGCGGGCATTATCGCTGTTATCATTGCTGGCTGGACGACTTCAAATCCGACGATCTATCGAGCAGGATTAGCGTTTCAATCTCTAAATCATAATTGGAGCCGAACCAAAGTAACGATAGTGACAGGTGTAGTGACCACTATTATTTCGTGCTTCCCCTTTGTTTTTACGCAATTATTAGGTTTTGTTGGCATTATGGGACTGATGTTAGCGCCAATCGGAGCAGTGATTGTCACTGAGCATTGGATCTTTCCACGTATCGGGTTTACCCGCTATTGGAACACGTATCGTGGCAACAACATGAACGTACCTGCGGTGACCACTTGGTTAACGTCTTTAGGGTTGGCGTTTTATTTAGAGCAAAGTAACACCCTACATTTATTCTTTCTACTCATACCCATTTGGTTATTTGCCACCGTGTTGTATATCGGTTTAGCGGCAGTGATGGGGGCAAACCAGTCTTACCCACAGGCACAACATGCAGAAACTCTTGAATTAGCCAGAAAAGCAGAAGAGAAAGCCTATCTAAGTACGAATGCTCAACGGGGACTACAAAATAAACCCAGTGTGGGCGTGTTTTATAAGTCAGCCAGAGTTGTATTGTACTTGGCACTCATCGCATGTGCGGTCATGGGCATTTCAGTATACGCAGGCGGTGACTTTGAACAATTTAAGTCATGGTTAATTCTGCCCACTGTCATATATTTTGTTGCGGCTACTATTTGGATTGCTCGTAAGGAGTAGTTTTCATGGGATTGAGTAGGTATTTAGACTAATGAATTCACATAACCAACCAACTTGGCGACCTGTTACATCCTCATTGAGGTTACTACAGGTCTTGATATTCAGCCTGACGTTGATGTTTACATTAAACTGTCAGGCGATTAATTCAGGTACTCATGATGAGCCTGAAAAAAATGCAGCAGATTTACATGTGGAAAGTCTCACGGTTGAATATTTCAGCAATCCAAAGTCTATTGATTCTTTATACCCAAGGTTGGCGTGGAAACTCCACACCAACCAACGAAATGTTGCCCAAACCGCCTATCAAATTCAGGTGTCAAAAACCCCAGGCAAATTTGACGGCGAATTAGTCTGGGATTCACAAAAGCAAAACGCTAGTGATTCTATTCATATTGTTTACCAAGGCGAACCCTTAACCAGTGCCACGCGATATGATTGGCGCGTTAGAGTATGGGACCAAGACGGTCACGTCACTGGCTGGAGTGCCCCCGCTTTTTGGGAAATGGGACTGCTTAAGCCACAAGATTGGCAAGCACAATGGATAGAGGCCAATATTCAAGAAGACAAAGCAAAGTCCAATCCAGCACATCTGCTCAGAAAGTCTTTTACCCTGAATAAACCGGTGCAAAGTGCCAAAGTGTATGTCACTTCTCACGGTTTATACGAAATGTATCTGAACGGTAAAAAAGTCGGCGAAGATTTATTTACACCAGGTTGGACAACATACGATAAGCGTCTTCAATACCAAACTTATGAGGTGACCGATTACCTCACTCAAGGTGAAAATGCGCTAGGTGCCATGCTGGCGGATGGGTGGTATCGAGGTAATTTGGTATTTAAAAATTTACGTAATGGGTATGGCGATACCTTAGGTTTATTGACTCAGCTTGTTGTTACTTTCCAAGACGGTAGCCAGCAAGTCATTACATCTGACGATAGTTGGAAAGCCAATACCGGTGCTATTCGCATGTCTGAAATTTATCATGGTGAAACTTACGATGGGAGAATGCATCCCCAAGGCTGGGACAGAGCAGGTTTTGATGACAAAAGCTGGTCAAATGTCACCGTTGCCGCGCACCCTAAAAATCATTTGGTAGCTCCACAATCACCGCCAGTTAGGGCAATTGAAGTGATCAAGCCCATTAGCCTAATGACCACACCTAAAGGTGAGACGGTTTTGGATCTGGGGCAAAACATGGTGGGTTATATTCAATTTAAGGTGAAGGGTAAAGCGGGTGACAAAGTGGTTTTGCGTCATGCTGAAGTGCTTGATCCGGACGGAAATTTCTACCTAGACAATATTCGCCTGGCGATGCAACAAATTGATTACACCCTTAAAGGAGACAAAGAAGAAACCTATCACCCTATATTTAGCTTTCAAGGATTTCGTTATGTACGAATTGATGAATATCCCGGCGACATAGATATCAATGATTTTGAAGGGATAGTGGTACATTCAGATTTACCTAGTGATAACCATTTTGAAACGTCAAAACCTTTAGTTAATCAATTGCAAAGCAATATTTTATGGAGTCAAAAGGGCAATTTTCTAGATATTCCCACCGATTGTCCCCAGCGTAATGAGCGTCTTGGTTGGACAGGTGATGCACAAATATTTGTACGAACGGCAGCCTTTAATATGAATGTCGCAGGGTTCTTTGGGAAATGGCTTAAAGATTTAGCGGCGGACCAAAAACCTTCTGGTTCGGTCACTCATATTGTGCCCGATGTCATTCGTGATCGTGCGCCTTTTCATGGCGCTGCAGCATGGGGGGATGCGGCGGTCATTATTCCTTGGTCTATCTATCAAATTTATGCGGATAAACGTGTACTCGAAGTGCAATATGAAAGCATGCGCAAATGGGTAGAATTTGAAAGCCGTAAAGCGGGTAATAACTTTATTTGGACAGGTACACCACAATTTGGAGACTGGTTAGCGTTTTCTACCAATAAAGCCGCATATCCTGGCGCGACGACGGGTAAAGATTATGTCGCCACAGCGTTTTACGCCAATTCGGTCAATTTAATGGCTAAAATTTCTACTGTATTAGGCAAAGAAATTGAAGCCAAAAAATATGCGCAGCAATTTGAAAAAATCAAAATTGCCTTCAACCGAGAATTTGTGACCCAAACCACAAGAGTTGCCGAAAATACTCAAACAGCTTACGCCCTAGCCTTACAGTTTGGTTTATTACCTGAAGCAAAGCGTCAACCTGCCGCTGACCGTTTAGCGAGTAATGTACGTGCGCGTAAACACTTGACCACAGGTTTTGTCGGCACGCCTCACTTAGCCCATGCACTGTCTGATTATGGACACCTTGATGTGGCCTATATGTTACTCAATCGAGAACATTACCCGTCTTGGCTATATCCAGTTAAACAAGGTGCTACCACTATTTGGGAACGTTGGGACGGCATAAAACCTAACGGTAGCTTTCAGGATCCAAAACTTAACTCGTTTAACCATTATGCCTACGGAGCAATTGGGGAATGGATGTATCGGGTGATGGCTGGATTAGAAATTGACCCGCAACATCCAGGTTATAAACATTTTTTAGTACAACCTAAACCGGGTGGTGGTTTCACCAACGTTAAATTAACACATCAAACCATGTTTGGTGAGATAACTATAAACTGGGAAATTAAGGCAGGACATTTTATTTTAGATTTACATATCCCAGCAAATACCAGTTCCACTGTGACCCTACCCAATGCAGCGCTAAAGGATGTTACTGAAAATGGCCAAACTTTATCTGACCTAGGTTTTTATCAAGACGCGAAGCAGCAAGACCATAACGTCACTATGACCCTAGGTTCTGGTCGATATCAATTCGTCTATCCCTATTCCGTATCTAAAGAGGCTAAAAAATGACTTCAAAAAAATGGAGTAAACCTGTCATTGTATTTTTTGCGACATGTTTTGCAGGCATGCTTTTATTATCGTCTTGTTCATCTGGCAAGCCTAATACACCGACTAAATCTCTAGCTCAGCTAAAAGTCAGCGCTGATATGTCAGTACAAATGCCAAGATTGGAATATTTATCCAATCCAATCGGTGTTGATTTGGCTGCTCCGCGTTTCAGTTGGAAATTGACGGCAAAAGAACGAGCGCAGAGCCAACAGGCGTATCAGATACTAGTGGCTAGCACAGAGCAAATACTGGCCAATGATCAGGGCGATGTATGGAATACGGGAAAAGTTGAAACCTCGCAAACCAATCAAATTGAATATGCCGGTAGCGCTTTACAATCCATGCAAGAATATTTTTGGAAAGTAAGAGTCTGGGACCAAAGCAACCACGTTAGCGAATGGAGTGATAAGGCATTTTGGAAAATGGCTAAATTACATCATTCTGACTGGAAAGCCGAATGGATTGGTCATCGTGTGGCACATTTTAAAGGTGATAAATACCAAGATTTACACTTACCGCCAAGCCCCTATTTACGCAAAAACTTTGAATTGTCTAAGCCCATTAAAAAAGCCTATTTGAGTGCTACCGCTTTGGGTTTGTATGAGATGCGTTTGAACGGTGAACGTGTGGGTGATGACTATTTTACACCGGGTTGGACCGACTATCAGCAACGTTTGTACTATCAAACTTACGACGTCACCGAGCAACTGCAGCAGGGTAAAAATGCCATAGGCGGGATCTTAGCTGATGGCTGGTATGCCGGCTACATAGGTTATGGTTTATTAGTTCAACTTGATAAAGTACGAAACTTTTACGGCGATTCTCCAGCATTGCTAGCTCAGTTGGATATTGAATACGAGGACGGAAGCAAAGAATCCATTCATACAGATGAGAGTTGGAAGGCATCCACCGGCCCTATTTTAGAAGCCGATATATTAATGGGTGAAACCTATGATGCACGTCTTGAACATGAGGGCTGGGATCAACCTGCGTTTGACGATAGCCAGTGGAAAAAAGCCAGATGGCAAGCCAAGCCGGGTAGTGCAAAGATCCAAGCCTATCCAGGCACACCCGTAGAGCATCAAGAAGAAATTACACCCCTCGAAATGACTGAGCCAACTTCGGGTAAATACATATTCGATTTACGGAAAAACTTTGCAGGAGTGGTCAGACTGAAGGTGAAGGGCAAACGGGGTGATAAAATTGTGCTGCGCTTCGGCGAGCTGCTCAATGATGACGGAACGTTAATGACCGAAAACCTGCGTAAAGCCAGGGCCACCGACACTTACATTTTAAAAGGCACGGGTGACTACGAATACTGGACACCTAAGTTTACCTATCACGGATTTCAATTTGTAGAAGCCAGCGGATTCAGTCAAAAACCGAGTACCGACACTATTACCGGTATCCGGATGAACTCAACCACACCGGAAACGGGTCATATTGTTGTTGAGCAAGATGTGGACTTTGGCGGTGAAACTAAGTTAGTCGAGCAATTGCTGAGCAACATCAAAACCACACAATATGCGAATTTTTTCGACGTGCCTACCGATTGTCCTCAGCGTGATGAGCGTTTAGGTTGGACAGGCGATGCGCAAGTTTATGCGCGTTCCTCAGCCTATGTGGCTGATGTGGCTTCGTTTTTTACAAAATGGAACGTGGATTTAGACGACTCACAACGTAGCTATGGTGCCTATCCGAACTTTGCACCTTTCCCCTATAGTCGAAAGCACGATCATGCACCCGCTTGGATGGATGCGGGAGTGATAGTGCCCTATGCCATGTATCAAGCTTATGGCGACACTAGAACTTTAGAAAAAGCCTGGGAAGGTATGCAGGCTTTTATGGCGTTCCAAGCGGATGCTGCTGGGGAAAATTTACTACGACCTCCCACTGGCAATAACTGGGGTGATTGGCTGGCGATTGGCAGTAATACCTCCAAAGATTTTATAGCAGCGGTGTATTACGCCTACGACGCTAAACTGATGGCTGAAATCGCCGGTGCGCTGGGTTATGCAGAAAGAGAGCAGCATTACGCAACCTTATTCAATAATGTAAGAGCGGCAGTGAATGCGCATTACATGGATGAAAGCGGTAAGTTAAACGATCACAACCAGACGGCTTACGCTATGGCCATCGACCTTGGTATTTACCCTGATGAATTCAGAGACAAAGGGGTGAGTTATTTGGTGGAGTTGGTCAAAGCGAATGATAACAAGCTGGCCACCGGTTTCCTTGGGGTTAAGCACTTGTTGCCTGTTCTTACTGAGAACGGCCACAAAGACTTAGCTTATACCTTGTTTACTAGTACTGAATATCCTAGCTGGGGTTTTGAAGTGGCTAATGGCGCAACGTCCATATGGGAGCGTTGGAACAGTTATTCAAAAACTGAAGGCTTTAACGAGGCGATGAATTCATTTAGTCACTATGCGTTTGGTTCAGTGGTGCAGTGGATGTTTGCCCAAATGAGTGGCATTGAACCTTTAACTCCAGGTTACGAAAAGATTAAAATCCGTCCTTACATCGATACGCGAGAAAGTGCCACGACACTCAATGGTGTACGAGCTAATTATGAATCTATCCGCGGCACCATTAGCACTTACTGGAAACAAAATAAGCAGAGTTTGACCTTACATGTAACTGTGCCAGTGAATACCACTGCTGAGGTGCTTATACCTGACAGTCAATTAAATATGATTACCGAAGCAGAGGTTAAACTTCAACAGGTAAAAGGGGTGATAAGTGCTCGTCAGGATGGGCCTAATACACTCATCATGCTTGGCTCTGGTAGTTACCAATTCTTGGCATTGCAATGATAGTTGATAAAAATTCTGGTCATAAAATGCTGGCTTTTAAAATGATGGTTAACGCGGACAAAATTGAGGCTTATAAGCAAAGGCACGATGATATTTGGCCTGAACTGGTGAGCTTGTTGAAATCTGTGGGCATAGTTAACTATCACATTTTTTATGACCCACAAAGCCAATCATTATTTGCGTGTATGCAGTGCCCGGTTAGCTTCACGTCAGACTGTTTAAACAATGAACCGGTGATGCAACGCTGGTGGCAGTATATGGCTGATATCATGCAAACCCATGATAATCATCAACCCGTGTCCGTGCCATTAGAGCTAGTTTTTAACCTGAACTCACATTAGTAGGCACATATGTTTACATCGACCTTTATCCGCATTTCTGTTATTACCATTATCTGTTGCTTTGGCCTATTGGGCTGCTCTAAGCAAAAATTAAAAGCACCTGATAACAATGAAGGGGTCATCAGTACGGACTCAATTACATCCAATAAACTGCCGCCTAAATCGAACATTGTTTTTATATTGGCCGATGATTTGGGTTACACCGATGTGACTGCTTTTGCTGAAAAAGTGACTGACTTGTCCCGTGAAGACCTCTACTTTGAAACCCCTAACATTGATGCCTTGGCCGATCAGGGCGCCGCCTTCACACATGCCTATGTCAATCCACTGTGTTCCCCAACCAGAGCCAGTCTGCTCACAGGTAAACCTGCTATTAGTCTGGGTTTTACCACAGCAACAAGTTTTCGATCTACCAGCTATTATGCCGCCAACCAACGCCCACCAGTTGGCCAGCATGCACTGGATGTGATTGAACACAAAGATAATATCACTATCCCCCAAGCGTTGATTAATGCGAGTACGATCACTGGTTTATATGCGGGTACTGAACTTGATAATGGGCTTGATGCACTGACTTATGCGGAAGCCATGACAGAGCATCGAAATGGTTTTCTTGGTAAGTGGCACTTAGGTGGGCATGGCACAGAAGGTTATCAACCTAGTGATCAAGGTTTCGAGGAGTTATCTTTTTTTGATGGCGGTGCCAGTGGCTTTTTTAATTTTCAGAAGGCATGGAATGCTAAGCGTTTATTTGACGAGCGTGAGGGTAAACCTATTCGATATACTGGTAAATGGGATCCGTTAGTCAAACCGCCGTCATCGATAAAGCCATATTTGACCGATGCGCTCGGTGATGAAGCTGAAGCCTATTTACAAGCCCGCGCTCAAGACCAACAACCTTTTACGTTAATGCTATCGCACTTTGCCGTCCATGCACCTATCCAAGCACGACAAGATTATATCGAATACTTTTCCCAGAAAACCAATAAAGGCACTAAGGGACAAAACAACGCTACTTATGCCGCTATGGTCAAAAGCTTAGACGACTCAGTGGGGCAAATAGTGAGGGTATTAAAAGAAACCGGCCTTGATAAAAACACTTATGTTGTTTTTATGTCTGATAACGGTGGGGTAGATTGGTTACTTAAAGGTGATGCTACGGCCCCAACCTCTAACACACCCTTGACTGGAGGAAAGGCCACCGTTTACGAAGGTGGAGTGCGGGTGCCACTGGTTATCTGGCATAACAATATGCTGAAGCAACCCAACGTTAGCCAAGACATAGATGTATCGGTAGACGTCACAGACATCTTCCCCACTTTGCTTGAATTAGCGGGTTATGGGACTGATTCTTACGCAGACATCGACAATATGGCAGGGCAGAGCTTGGTGCCATTATTGAGTGATCGGGCGAATCAAAATGGTACCTATAGCAAAGATACAATTTATTGGTACTACCCATTTAATGTGATTGTAGATAGTCCCCAAGATCATTACCCGCTCACCCCTCATGCAGCAATAAAACGTAAGGATCATAAATTAGTGGTCAATTATCAGGGGGCAATGGGCCTGTACAACATTAGCGAAGACGCTTCGGAGTCAAATAATGTGATTGAAAGTCACTCTGAGCTAGCTCAATCGATGTTTAACGAGTTGGTGAGCTGGATAGACAAACATGCCGCTCCTCAGTATCGCCCGCACTTAAACCCAAATTATTCACCAGAAAAGGAAGTTCGCGTTACGCCTTTCAATCTTTTGCCAGGGCTAGATCAAGTCTGTTGTAACAACAAATTGACCGAGTCTAGATCCTTCTAGTCATGCGTTGGTTATTCTGTTTAATCGCGCTTTATTGCAGCGCAGCACTAGCTAAATCACCGAATATTGTTTTGCTGTTGGTGGATGACATGGGGTACTCAGACCTAGGTACATTTGGTTCATCCATTCCCACCCCTAATATTGATCAACTTGCCTCTATGGGCGTTCGTTTTAGACAGTTTTATAACAGCGGAAAATGTGAGGTGACTCGCGCCAGTTTAATGAGTGGCCAATATTGGCATGACACAGGACTCGGTCTTAAGCGTGGCAGAACAATCGCCCAATATTTACAAAAAGCAGACTATCAAACCTATGCTGTGGGCAAATGGCATTTAGATGGTTTACCTACCCAGCGTGGCTTCGACCGTTATTTTGGGCACTTATCGGGTGCCACAGACTTTTTCAAAGGACATCATTCATTTCGTCTCGACGGCAAGCCCTTTACCATCCCACAAAAAGACTTTTATGTGACAACGGCCTACACAGACTTTGCGCTTGAATTTATTAAAAAGGGCAGAGAACAGCATCCCGACAAACCGTTTTTCTTGTACATGGCACAAACCGCACCTCATTCACCATTGCAGGCGTTACCAGAAGATATACAGCGTTTTGAAAATGCTTTTAGTCGTGGCTGGGATGTACTTCGAAAGGAACGAGTGGGGCGGCTTAAAGAATTCGGCTTAATGGAGTCGACTTGGCCTGTCCCAGAAAGACCCGACTCAATCCCTTCTTGGGAAAGCTTGAGCACACAAGGTCAATCCTTTGAAGCCAAGCGAATGGCAGTTTACGCCGCTATGTTGTATCGCATGGATTTAGAAATCGGTCGGCTTATCCAGCAACTTAAAAATTGGAAAGAATTTAACAATACCTTGTTTGTGTTTCTAAGTGATAACGGCGCCAGCCCTTTCGACCGCTTGCGTAAAGGTCAACTTGGTGCCGCACGGTCTCATTTTAATACCGGTCTTGGCTGGGCACACTTAAGCAATACACCTTTTCAACTCTATAAGCGAAATCAGCACCAAGGTGGCATTGCTAGCAGCGCTTTCATATCTTGGCCGGATAAATTGAGCCATTCCGAAAGAGGCAGTTTATCGGGTTCTGTGACAGACTTTTCGGTGCATATTATTGATATTTTACCTACCTTAATGGATGCAGCTGGTCACGTTGACAAGTTAGCAAATGACTTGCCTGGCTTAACTTTGATGCCACTGTTGGCGTCGGCAGACAATTCGAGCATGACCCGAAAAGAGCCGCTTTTTTTTCATCTGTATGATCACGCGGCGGTTATCCAAACACCTTATAAACTAGTGCGCGCTTATGGGCGACCTTGGCAACTGTTTAACCTTGAAAATGACCGTGCTGAAACATCAGATCTTGCAGCGTCTCACCCATCTGTCTTCAACACGCTCTTACAGCAATGGGAAGCCTATTCAGGCTCACGTGATTCTGCAAAATTGAGAAACGACGGCGATGAGCCTGTCTATTATCCATTTGAATCAAAAGTACTTTCTGCCGTTGGTGGTAAACCCAAAACCGAAACTAAAAATCAGGAGTAATAATAATGGTGGCAAATAAAACACACACACTCTTGTTGCTACGTTTATCCCTCAGACTTAGGTTTTTAGTCCTTCTAGTATTGTCATCTTTTGCATATGGACAAAACGCAGAAACACCGGCCAAGTTCAACAATCAGAAGCAAGGTATTAATACGCCATCTAGTCTTCATGCAGATACTTGGGTTGCAACCGACGATTTAGGCCGACAATTACCTGCGTCTACCGATGGCCCAGGGATTGACCGTGAGAAGTTTGTGGGGATTTTTTACTTTGTTTGGCAGGGTGCACACGGCTATGACAAGCAAACCAAACCTCTGCCGGATCACGGTGTGTTGCCTAAATCAAAAGACGATGTCAATAGTCCTTATGATCTGACTAAAATCGTCGCAGCTAATCCTCAAAACCCTCAGTTTGGACCTGAAAAAGCATTCCACTATTGGGGGGAGCCTATGTTCGGTTATTACCTTGCAGACGACGATTGGGTGATCCGCAAACACGCTCAAATGCTCGCTGATGCTGGCGTGGATGTGATTGTGTTTGATGCCACCAATGCCGCCATTTATTTACCACAAGTAAGTAAAATAGCCACGATTTTCAGAGAACTGCGAGCCAAAGGCATGAACACGCCAGATATCGCATTTCTACTCAATTCACGTCCTGAGCAGACAGCACAAAGGGTTTACGATGAATTTTACCTGCCGCAACAGTTTGCTGATTTGTGGTTCTATTGGAAAGGCAAACCGCTTATTTTGGTGCCAGAAGAAGCCTTATCTGAAGAGCTCAAAGCATTTTTTACGGTTCGCCAATCTTGGGCATGGAGTCGACCCAATAGCTGGTTTAAGGATGGTAAAAACAAATGGCCATGGCTTGATTATACACCGCAGTCTTTTGGTTGGAGCGAATCGTCAGAACAACCTGAGCAAATTTCAGTTGCGGTCGCTCAACACCCTACGTCTAACATAGGTCGCAGTCATCAAAATGGTCAGCAACCAGCACCAGCGGACTTCCAGTCTGAGAAAGGATCGTACTTTGCAGAGCAGTGGCAACGTGCGCTAGAGGTATCGCCGGAGTTTTTATTTATAACCGGCTGGAACGAATGGGTGGCAATGCGTTTCACCGATCAAAAAGCAGCTAATTTTTTAGGTGAAAAACGCCAAACAGGAGACTCGTATTTTGTCGATTTGTATAACCAAGAATACAGTCGTGACGTGGAAATGATGAAAGGCGGTTACGGGGATAATTATTACTTTCAAATGATTGATGGCATACGCCTGTTTAAAGGGCATCGTTCATTACCGGTCAGCAAGGCTGACAATGTTATCAACATTGACGGTAAATTTGATGATTGGGAAAGCGTACCCGCCTATTATTTGGATTCAATCGGCGACATTACTCACCGCGACCACCCCGGTTGGGGCAGCATTGAAAGATACACCAATTCCACTGGTCGCAATGATATTGTGCAAAGCAAAGTGTCTTATGATGACCAGTATCTGTATTTTTATGTCAAAACTGACAATGCTCTGACAACAGCAACTGACAGCCAATGGATGAATTTGCTGTTGTTGGAGCCAGGCAATACTTCAAGGCAGGCGTTTACCCTTCGCGTAGTATTTGCTGAGGATGTGGCTTCTGTTTTTGCAATGCACAAAAACAAAATTGGCGAAGCCGACTTTAAACGTAATGCCAAAGAAATTGAACTGCGCATTGATAAATCACTATTGAAGCCACACCAACTCACCGAAAAATTCGATTTCAAATGGTCAGATAACACTAATTTTCAACTAGACAGCATGAACTTTTGGCTTAACGGTGATACTGCCCCCAACGGGCGTTTTTATTATCGATTTACGTCCGCAGAATAATAAACTTATCACTGTTGAAAGAGACATTCACTTGCATTAGCAATGTTGTGACTCAGCATTTAGGCATTTTGAATGCAACCTTCAAACCATAGGGACTGGTAAAGCAACACGAAATGAAAATTGGAAAACTGTCAGGATTATTAGTAATCATTGTGTTCTTCTTTCTACTGAACGTAATGGCTTCTACGTTTACTTACTTCGTAATGTTCCCCATTGCGTTGTTGCTATATGTGCTGTTTTATCGTATCGAAAATGGGTCTACAACAAACATTTTTATTCCGGCAAAAATCGATATAAAAAATAGTTTTATGTGCGTTTTTCTAGGGTTGAGTTTATCGCTGTCGGTCTGGGGGTTGGCAGCAGTTCAACTATTATTGTCGGTTGATTACTTGTCTTCAGAAACCTTGCTAGAATGGGGGTTTTCAAATGCAACAAGCAGTACGTTTGCGCCACAATCATTCACCACAGCTGGCTGGGAAATAGCCTTGGTAGGTTATTTGTTGGTGTTTTCAAAAACCATTATTGCAGGACCTTTTGTTGAAGAACTCTATTTTAGAGGCTTAGCTTTAAAATTATGGGAAGTAAAATACGGAAAAATATTGGCTATTATTTTTTCTTCTATTTTTTTTATGTTGATCCACTTGAACAACCCTATGTTGTTGATGGGAGTATTTATTCACGGGGCTGTTTTTTGCCTTATTTTTTATCGGTTTAAGCATGTTTTTTATTGCTTCCTAGCTCATGCCAGCTACAACTTTGCAATTACCATTTGGAATATGCTTGGGGCAAAGGATTTATTCTTTGATAAAAAGATTGAACAGTTAAATACATTTTTTACTTGGTCTACTGAGTTCAGTGTCTTAGCGCTATCAATCTTCCTTTTTGCGGTGATATTTAATTCGACAAAAACGACATCAAACACTATGAATAAATAATTGTCATTATGGCGTCTGTGGTTCGGGGCGTCGCACACAAAATATTAACAGTCAAATACCAAGAGTCGACTACTGATAACTTCGCCCAATATAAATCGATATCCCCGCGTTTATCGCTTGTTTTTTTCAGCGTAAGTTACTGCGCCCGTGATAAGCAGAGGATTATTTGAGTGAATACCATCAAGAATTATGCGCTGGTCTTGAAACCAATACCATGAGCCAGGTCTATCAACGTCTGATAGCTCAAAAATGTCTGAATAGTTTGTTGTCACGTTAGACAGTGTGGTTACAGTACTTGTTTCCCCATGTTGCTGGTTATTACTGGTGCAGGCAGCAAACACAGACAAAGCCAATACGTTGGTAAGTAAAGAGGGTTAATGAGGCGGGTATGCGATGTATTGATTATGTTTCAATACCTCTCTTGGTTTAATCTGGCTATTTGATCTAGCTGAATTACGATTGCTGTGATGTTGTGTTGGTAATATGCTTTTTTGATATCAAGGTGTTGCGACGCGGGGGCACGCGCGAGAATTATTGCGAATAATACCTTCCTTTAACCAGCAAGCTTTGAGCTGTTTTTCTTGCCCGAGGAGGCTTTGCTTAAACCCATTACTTGATTATCGGCATAGCCATAGCGAAATGCCAAGTTAAATAGTCGCTGTGCTTGCTGCCCAGACTGCTTAGCACTTTTACTATTTTCAAGGCGCAGTTCACCCAAGTATTATTGGTACATCCAGGGTGGGGAAGCATTGACCTATATAGCAATACAATTGGACGCAATGATATTGTTCAGAGCAAAGTCACATTTGATGACAGATATATCTATTTTCACGTGCAAACTTATCTACCCATCACCCGTGATATAGACAATTAATGGATGAATTTGTTGATACTGACGAGGAGTGAACCAGCTGCGCAAGGGGTTACTTTACGCGTGGTGTTCAACGACACATTCAGCGAATGTGTATCCACTCCATGACGGCCAACTAGGTGAGGCTAAATATGGTCGTGACACCCATTAAATTGAGTTAATGGTAAAGAAGAGCCTATTGGCCCAATATGACATGACCAAAACTTTGACTTTAAGTGGTCAGATAACACTTTCTTTCAATTAGACACCATGAACTTTTGGTTAAATGGTGATACTGCGCCAAATGGTCGTTTCTATTATCGCTTTCAAGGGGCCTCACTCTAATTCGTCTGTCATATTCGCTCGTTTCGCTCAAAATAAGTCAAATAACGAGTATTAAGTTGCACATTAGTAAAAAAACCGTCATTTAAGTAAAATTAATGTTAATTAATTCTTGAAATTATGCTTAAATGAATTAAAGTGACTTAATATGATAGAAAATGACTAGTTAAGGGAAGTTAATTTATGAAAAATGTAAAGTGTTTATTAGGCAATAAGAAACAATCACATCGTTCACCCATCAATCGATTGAACTCCATCTCTTTAGCAGTGGCGCTTGCCATTAGCAACTGTGCGGTGGTCAACGCTCAAGAATCAGATAAATCATCTGATAAAGAAGAAACTGAAGTTATCAACGTTGTCGGTATAAAAAGATCCTTAATCGACGCGCAGGAATTAAAACGTGAATCAAGTAGCATTGTTGATGTCATTACTGCTGAGGATATTGGTGAATATACTGACGATAACTTAGCAGAGAGTCTTCAGCGTATAGCAGGCGTACAAATTAGTCGTGCCGAAAACGGTGAAGGCCAATACGTATCGATCCGAGGATTAGGCCCACAGTTTGTTAGAACCACATTAAACGGCAGAAGCATTTTTGGTGGAGCCGGTGGCGACAGCGGTGTAACGGCAGTAAGAGCCTATGCACTTGATGGTTTGTCACCAGAAATGACCGCTGGCACCGAAGTGTATAAATCGGCGTTAGCCAAGATCCCTGAAGGTGGCATTGGCGGTAACGTAAACGTATTGACTGCCCGCCCCCTTGATTTACGAGTACCTGATAAAAAGTATGATGATGGTCTGTATGTGGCGATAAATGCCGACGCCACCTATGCAGTGGAAGCAGATGCAGTGGATCCTCGTACCAACCTCTTTGTGAGTTACAAAGCGAATGAAAAATTTGGTATTTTGGCTAACTTCAGTTACAACGATAAATCAACCTTGACGCAAAAATCACAAATTGTAAATACCTCACGTAACATGGCCATCAATGATGTGCCTAATGTATTGAGACCAGTGAATCACTGGTACTTTATTGATGAAGGATCAGTAGAAAGGCAAGGCGTGTCTGTGACAGCCCAATGGCGCCCAACAGAAGAATGGGACATCGTTGCAGATGTGATGCTTAATAGCTGGTTGACCGAGCGAAATCAAAATACCTTGCAGTCTACTTATAAAGGCGGTCCAGCCGAAGTGTATACCAATGCCGAAGTCAGGCTTACCCCTGATTTGGATTTATTAGGCGGTGTGCTTGAATCAGCTGATGCCGTTGGCAACGGCGCGCGGTTTAATCCTGTTTATACCTCATTTGACCGCGACGAAAAAGTCTTCGGTTTAAACGCTAAATGGACACCTGTTGATAGTAATCTTTCGGCGGTATTTGATATTGCCCACACTGAAGCAGATTTTGTGCGGCAAAATGATATTGCTGTTGGTGAGTTAGATAACTTCAACGGTATTAGATTTAATGTAGACCGTAACGATGGACTGGGCATTTTTGAATTCTTACCTAGTGCAGACGGTGTGCCTTTTGACCAAAACAACGCCACAATTCGCAAACTCCTTAACTTTGGTTTTAATCGACTATTTGTAGGAGGAGAAGAAGATCAAGCCAGAGCGGAGTTTACCTACCGTTTAGACAGCGAAATTTTTACTTCAATTGAAGTGGGTGTGAGTTATCGCGATAAAAAAATGGATCACATCTTTAATGTATTTCGCTATGGCGGCGGCCCGGCAGATCAATTTTTTGGTGGTCCCCAAGGCGCCATACTAGCCGAAAATAATTTAACGGCAGATGATGTACCTGCTATCAATGTGTTTCAAGCACCGACTCCCAATGGTGGTTTTTTAAGTGAAACCAATGTGCCTTACGATACTTTCGCTACTTTTGATGCTCGTGAGGTTATTAGTTTTTGGAGACCGTTAATTGAAAACTCTACCCTTGGACCAAACATTTCCAATATTGATGCTCGGGAATATGCCACTTCGGGTAATGTCGGACCCAATACATTTTGGGAAACCAATGAAAAAATCACCTCAGCCTATGTGATGGCCAACTTAAATACCGACTTGACCGATGAACTTGTTTTGCGAGGTAATGTGGGTCTGAGATTCATTCAAACCGATATTGATGCCTTAGGATTTAATACAATTTCCAAGGGGCAAATAGAAAACTTGCCGGCAGTAGCAGGACGAGAACTAAAGACTTTTGCATCTAGCGATCAAGACGTATTACCTAGTATGAACTTAATATTAGAAACCGAAAACGACTTTGTGTTTCGATTTGCTGCATCCAAAGTGATTGCCCGCCCTGAACCATCTCAAATAGCAGGTCCTTCAACCACAACTTTTTCGGCTAGAGAAGAAGATCCAACCTTACTCACCGGAATTCGCGTCAATAAACAAAATGAAGAGTTGGATCCTTTTGAAGCTAATCAGTATGACTTGATAGCAGAGTGGTACCCAGAAGACGGTAAAGGGTCTTTTGTGGCTGCAGGATACTTCTACAAAGATATTAAATCCTTGGTCAGCACCAGCACTACCAACCCTACTTCAATTACCATAGAAGGTGAGGTGTACACTGTGACTGAGGGTGGTTTGGAAACCATCACTATAGTACAGCCGGTAAACGATGACGGAGATGGAGCGGTAGTATCAGGTATAGAATTACAAGGGCATCTACCTTTTGATGTATTTACTGACGCACCTATATTCAAACATATGGGTATCAATGCGACGTATACGACTATCCTAGATAACGAAACCGATGTACTCGACCCTATAACGGGCGAGAAACTGCCGTTTCAAGGCGCATCAGAAGATAACTACTCCTTTGTGCTTTATTACGGTGATGAAAAATTGAGTTTACGCACGTCATATACTTACCGTAGTGAATATTTTAGTAACAATGGTTTCTTTGGTGCAGGGATTTATGCTGATGACTATGCATCACTTGACGCCAATGTAACCTACAAGTTCACCCCCAATTTCTCGGTAAGACTACAAGCGCGGAATATATTAGAAGAGAGTTCTCGCACTTATGTGGGTAAAGAAAACTTGTTACCTAATATCTACGCCCAAAATGGTAGAAGTTATGTATTAGGCGCCCGTTACGGATTCTAATTCTTTAATTTGTTGTCTGGTGTATAAACCAATCTAGGGGGCTCCTTGGGTTGGTTTTTTTTTGAGCAATACTCATCTGTATAATTGGAAAATCATATGTACCGAGTTTACGTTTTTTTGATCACACTGGCCTTTGCATTAACGCTGCAGGCTAATCATCCAGCAAAGCAGCTAGAGCAAACTGCACCATTAAACGTGGTATTGATCTTGGCCGATGATATGGGGGCGCACTTAGGGATATTAGGTGGCTCACAAGCCATTACACCGACTTTAGATGCGTTAGCCCAAAAAGGCACACTATTTCGCCAAGCACACGCAGTATCAGCCTCTTGTTCTCCCTCTCGCAGTGCTATCTTAACTGGGATGTATCCGAGCAGTAATGGCCATTGGCGCAATACTGTTACCCCAAAAATACAGGACAATGCAATAGAATTTACCAAAGATGCCAGTAAGACCGACAAGGTGGGGGTATACCCGCATATCCCCACCTTGATTGAAATTTTGAAAGAACAAGGTTATCAGACTGGCATCAGCCAAAAATGGCATCTGAGTCCAGCCACAAAATTTCCTTTTGATAAACGTTTTAAAGCCAATGGAAAACCAGCGCAAATAAAATCCGATCTGGGCGCGTTTTTCGATGATGTCGGGCATCAGCCATTTTTTTTACAAATGAATATTCAAAACACACATCGCCCATACTCAACAGGCGATAAAAGTGTCGACCCTAGCCAGCTTACTATGCCTGACTTTTTCCCTGATACTGCAGCAGCCAGAGAGGATCTTGCTGCCTATTATGCGGCTGTAAAGCAGGTGGATAATGTGACCAAAATAGTATTAGATCAACTTGCGTCACGTCATTTAGACCACAATACATTGATTATTTTCACCAGTGATCATGGGTGGCCGTACCACAGAGCCAAAGCGACAAGTTATTATATGGGAACCCATGTTCCCTTAATTGTGGTGACACCTAAAGATTATCTATCTGCCACTGCAACGGCAAAAACAAATGACCACCTAGTGAGTTTAATTGACTTAATGCCAACAATTCTCGATATGTTGTCGTTACCTATTCCAGAAACGGTCCAAGGTAAGTCCTTAATAACGCTTTTAAATAACGACCCCAATCCTAAATGGCGAGAAGTTCTTTTTACCCAACATGCTTCTCATGGACCAGGCAAACATCACTGGTATCCTACACGTTCGGCATTTGACGGTAATTGGCACTACACAGTCAATTTGTGGCCAGAAAAAACCTACTTATTGCCTAAGGATCTGACCGACTCAGAGGATTGGGGTAATCTCTTGTTTGACTCTTTGCTTGAGAACAAAGATGCTTTTCCCATCGCTTACCAAGCACTATTACATACTTATAAACGGCCCAAAGAAGAGCTTTACTTCATCCCTGATGATACATACAGCTTAACTAATCTTGCTCAGTATAAACAATACACTGAGCAGCGTGAGAAACTAGCCAAAGCATTACAACAACATATGCGACTGATTGGTGATCACTTTATGCCAGATCAGCCAGATTGACCTTAGGTAAACCTTTATTTACCTTTACTTTTTGCTTAATTGGTCATCAAAGAATGTTTTATATTCATCGGCTAATTCTGGTAGTTGCAGACTTAGATCTTCAGATTCGCTGGGGTCTTCTATAATATTGAAGATGCCCAATTTACTGTGTGCTCCATACCGTACCGCCTTGTAGTTTCCTTTACGAATTGCCTGAGTGACACTGGCCGTTTTATCTAAACCTAATTGCCTTACAAACTCCCAATACATTAAGTGTTCTGGTAACTCACTTTTAGTGCCATTAATTAGGGAGAATACTGAGCGGCCATTGGTATTTAAGTTGGCAAGTTTTGACGGTTCAATTCCAGCCATTTCTGAAAAAGTGGGTAGCATGTCAGCAAACGCAATTGGGGTTGCATTGGTTTTGTCTGCGGCTATTTTTTTCGGCCATTTTACAATAAACGGCACATGGATCCCGCCATCAGTTAAGTCACGTTTAATGCCTCTATAGGGCGCTGATGCATTAAAAAAACTAGGATCGGCACCCCCTTCTTGGTGTGCGCCATTATCAGAAGTAAAAACAATAATTGTATTGTCTGCAAGGCCTTGTTGCTCTAACACCTTTTCAACGCGCCCAACATAGGCATCTAATGCTGTAATCATAGCGGCGATAGTAGCGTTAGGTTGAGCGACAGGTTCAGGGTAAAAGTTTTCAAAATAGTGGTCGGCTTTACCATCAGCCATGCCGATATAGGGGGTTTCTTCAAAACTATCTTTATAAATATCATAAAAGTCTTTAGGCGCCGCTAGCTCTGCATGAGGCGATGTGTATGAAAGAAACAAGAAAAAAGGATCTTGGTGAGATTCTTTTAAAAACGCCTCCGCCTCTGAGGTCCACATTTCCTGTGCATACAGGCCTTTTTTACCGTTTTGGTTTTCTGGTACAGGCACAATGTTATTGTCACGATATACGGTTTCAGGAAATTGTCTGTGGGCTGGAATATTGCTCATGACCCCATACCAACTATCAAAACCCATGACCAATGGGTCGGTTGCGTCTTTTATATCTCCCACTCCAAATTTACCTATAAGTTTGGTCTGATAACCCGCCTCTTGAATCAATTGAGTAAATGTCACGTCTTTCGTTCTGAGTTTTACTGCGTTCGTATTGTTATGCAGTGTTCGACCATCCATACCTGTGAGTAACGAAACTCGAGAAGGTGAGCATACTGAACCGCCAGAGTAAGCCTGAGTAAAAGACAAACCAGACTGGGCTAGATTATCAATATTGGGCGTACTAATTTTAGTTTGCCCTGTCATGCCCAACTGTCCATATCCCAAGTCGTCTACCAAAATAAAAACCACATTCGGACGCTCCTCGGTTTGTGCTTGGTCTGATCCGTTAGCCGAAAAATTTGTTGGTTGCTGTTCGCAAGCGATACATCCAGCCAACAGAAAGGTGTAACAACATGTTTTTAATAGATTTTTCATATCAGTATTCATAATAACCCCAAATCACTTGCCTATTCGAATGTTGAAAAATATAGCCCGATGTTAATAAATAGTTAACAAAGATTGGCATTATACACAATAAATCATATATAATCATTTTAAGTCACAAAAAGTCAATAAGTGATCAAGTAGCATCGTATATAAGCAGTAGGTGCGTCAAACTCAATCTTTTAAGTACTAAGAAGATAGTAATAAGACAAAGGTAAGCATGAAAATGAAGCAATTACATAAATATTTACTCCTATCTGTTGCCTTGCTACTGACCAGTTTTTATACGTCAGCACAAGCAATAGACCTACGCTTAGATCCCGCTAATGCACGCAATATGACTTTTGTCGAACAGGCCGACGGCAGTTATTCCATTACCGCGACCAGTGGTGATCCAAACGTTGATAGTTTAGCGATCCCAGCCACCTATGATTCTAATTCTTATGTGGTCATTGAATTTGAGTATAAATCAGCCCTTGGATTGGACGACTTGCAGGTGTTTTACCGCAATAGTACTCAAGGCCCCTCACCAGAAAGGCGCGCCCTTTTTGGGCCAGTTCCGGCAGCCGCAGATTGGACAACATATACCGGTTATCTTGACATCAGTGGCGTAAATTGGTCTCAGGCATACGAAGTTTTCAGGTTTGATTTTGGGCGTATTGCGGGCCGCAACATTGAAGTACGAGATATAGTGCTGCGAGAGCTAACTGAGCAAGAAATACTAGACCGTTTACCTAAAGAGCAAGTTGATATCGAGCTGGATATCAATAGTACCAGCCCTAATCTAACTGCGTTTGAATTTTCCGATGGCTCTTATCAACTTGATACAACGGGCGGCGATCCTTGGATCCGAACCAAAACGTTGTCAGACGTTTATGATCCGGACCAGAGTTATATTATTTCCTTCGAATATCGTGCGGAGCAACAATATAACGGACTTGAAATATTTTACGGCAGACCTGATAGCGGCACTCGTCGCATAGAGCTGCCAGCGCTTCCTGCCGCTGCCGATTGGCAAGCTTATGTAATCAATACAGAGATAGAAAAAGAAGAATTTAGAGAAGCTGTTTATGCTAATTTTAGATTAGACTTTGGTAAGCAAGAGTTCGAAGATAAGACCATATTTATACGTAACCTGCAAATTCGTAAACCTACGCCCGAGGAAGTAATCGAAGAGCAAAACAGTGACAAAGTAGTCAGTGCTAAGCGTAATCAATTATTGCTCGATCATTTAGACAAGCAATTCGTTAGTCAAGTTACGGCGGTTGTGGTGAAACCAACCAGTATAGAAATCTCGGGTAGTGTGGCTTCGATTGAGGGAGTTTTATTGGCAGACCTGCCGGTTGAAGAGAACTACTTTGATACGCCACAGTTTACCTCTACCACGACTGTTTCATTGGTAGATGGCTCCTTTAACATCATAATGGATCGATTTGTTGACACAGATGCAGGTCAGATAGACCGTTTATATTCCCGCTGGATGTTAGTCGAAGAAGTCGCTGAAGGTCAATACGAACTGGTGTCAGATCCCCGATGGGCTGACGATGTGGCAGAAGCAGCGCAGTTTAATTTCGTGGAGAAAAAAGCAGAGACAATTAAAGGCCTAGACGGACTAACCGCCAGAACACTCAGTAATATTCAAGATTTGGTTGATTTAGATGTCAAGAGTATGAAAGTAAATCTTATTCTCTCTAACATTTATGCCGTTGATTCAATCGGTATTGAACATCAGTTTAATAACAAGACATTCTACATGAGCACAGCTAATGTGACTGCTTTTGATAAGTTGGTAAAAGCCTCAAACGAAAACGATTTAGCTTTGGGCGTAGTATTACTTATTCCTACTAACTTAGGTAATCCAATCAAACGGGAGTTGTTCAACCACCCAGATGCTGATCGTGGTTTATACAGCATGCCCAACGTCACCACTGCAGAGGGTGTTGAAGCCTATTCAGCAACAATGGACTTTTTAGCCAAACGGTATTCAGATCCATCATCAGAGTTTGGTAGAATTGCTTACTGGATAATACACAACGAAGTTGACGCTCATCAGACTTGGACCTACGCAGGTAAAAAACCAGAAGCCTTGTACGGTGATCTATATCAGAAATCCATGAGGATCGTGTATTACTCCGCTCGTAAGTATGATCCAACCGCCAAAGTATATGCGTCATACACCCATCACTGGAACAAAAAAGCCGGTGGCAATGAGCAAAACTTTAAACCTAAGGATATGCTGGCCAGGTTGGAGCAGTATTCAGCTCGCCAAGGTGACTTCGAATGGGGCATTGGCTATCACTCCTATCCGCTTAACTTGTTTAATCCTAAAACCTGGAATGATGCAGCTGCGCAAACTCAGCATAATTTGGATACCAATTATATTACGCCACGTAATTTAGAAATGATCGATGTTTACGCTAGACAGTTCTCAGCGTTATATCAAGGTAAAAAAGTCAGAACCGTTATATTGTCAGAAAATGGCATGAGCTCTAACACCGCTCGTTTGCCTGCTGCCACACTCGAAAATCAAGCGGCTGGCATTGCTTTTTTCTGGAAAAAAGTGGTTCAGGGGTTAGATTCAATCGAAAATATCCAGTATCACCGCTGGGTCGATAATCCTAATGAAGCCGGTTTAGAGTTTGGTTTATGGACCAATGGCGGAGAAAATCCAGACGACTTTGGTACTAAAAAACCCAGTTGGTTCGTATGGGAAGCGGCAGGAACTGATGATGAAGACAATGTATTTGCCCCTTATCTACCTGTAGTAGGAATTCAAGACTGGGCAGAATTGAAAGTCGATATAGCTAAACAAACCACCCCTTTTAAAGTGGACTTGGCAATAGACAATTGTTCAGCCGATCAGCTGTTTGTCTCCTTTAATGGAGAACGTAAGCGTCCACAAGCTGATGGCAGTGTGCAATTCTTTAATGTGGCTTCTAATGTTGAACAGCCACTGAGTATCAAAAACGGTGATTATGAACTGGCAAGTGACGTGTTGGATATCACCCAAGATACTCAACTTAACTATGACTTTGGCATCATCGATAACTTTAGAGCACGTATAGCTACACCACGCTCAATTACCTTCGCATGGGATATTGATACCCAAGATGCTGACGCCGTCAGCTTGTACGTAAAGAATGAAAATGATGAGTTTGATTTAGTTGACCGTGTTGCAAGTTCACGAAAGTTTTCTAGGCATTTACGTTTACAACGCAACACACGTTATGAATATAAGTTGGTTCCTGAGTTAGCCGGTCAGGCACTTTGTGCTGCTAGCTTAACCCAATCAACTACTAATAGGGGGGTCATTCGAAACGATTAAACCAGTCACAATAGGGCTCGTATCTAACGCCACACAAAGCTGAACTTCAGGCGTTCAGTTTTGTGTCACTAGCCGTTTTAATATGAGCTGAATATCCATTATTGATTAATAAAAGGCATAAAAATGAAAAAGACTATGACCCAACACTTTACGAGAACACTTTTAATCTTCTCTATTCTGTTTTTGAGTATCAATGTAAAAGCAGCCATTATTGTACAAGATATCTTTATTGACATTGATATCGCAGACGCAGGAAATAGCTTTGATATTGAGCTGACGGATAGTGGCCTTTTTGGCGCTTTGACCTTTGATTCCGAAGCAGTTGATTTTGGCTACACGGCACCGGACCTTGATCCTTTGTTCAGCTTTACCTTATCGCTCAAAGACTTGTTAATCTCTTCAGCAGACGACACTGATCCAGATATATCGCCAGAAGGCATAACCGATGAATTTGCACCTATGGATGGTATTATCGCGCTCTATTCGTTTTTTGAGACGTCCACTGCATTTGGCTCAATAATTGACCGAGAGTTTGAAGTAATGGATAACAATGGTTTGATGGTAACGGGAATGTTGACCTTTGGTGCACCCACAACAGTAGACGTTGATGTGCCTGCTCCCGCCACCGTTCTATTAATGCTATTGCCGCTGGGATTTATAATAAGAAAAAAGTGTCGGCAGTGAGTTTGGCTTGTTATGTGAATGTCACATCCTTTGCCTACTCGTATTTTCAAGCAACAATAATAGATGCAACTGTTCATCATTTTGTTGCCGCTGACCAGCAACACTAAGGAGTACTCAGATGAAAAAGTGCCTGACTATTGGCGTATTGCTGTTGACCATCACTACGCTCAGTTGCGGCACATTTGAATCTGTTGAGCAGCCACATAAGCAGGTCAAAGTGCTGATATTAGACGGGCAAAACAACCATTACGTTTGGCCTAAGTCAACACAGATGATGAAACATTATTTACAGCAAACTGGGATGTTTGCTGTTGATATTTATCGCTATAAGCATTTATGGCATATTGCCGGTTACGAAGACTATATTGAACAAAATCCATTGCAAGATGATGAACAATATTTAGTGTTTGATCAGCCAGTTCAAGACCTAGATTTTAAGCCAAATTTCGAACAATATGATGTTGTCATATCCAATCTTGGCTGGCGGGCATCTTCATGGCCAAAAGACACCCAGACCGCATTTGAAGAATATATGAGAAACGGTGGTGGTCTCGTGGTTATACATGCAGCCAATAACGCGTTCCCCGAATGGTTAGAATTTAACAAAATGATTGGTTTGGGTGGTTGGGGTGGTCGAGATCAAAAAGATGGCCCTTATGTTTACTTCGACCAAAACGGCACACTGATACGGGACGACTCTGCTGGTGCCGGTGGTAAACATGGACCAGCCCATGAATTTACCGTAAATATTCGTGATCTTACCCATCCTATCACTCAAGGCTTGCCGGCCAGTTGGGCTCACACTAAAGATGAATTATACGAAAAATTACGTGGTCCAGCCGAGCATATGACCGTCTTGGCCAGTGCCGAGTCGGCGCTTAACGTCGCGGACTATCAGCGTCATGAACCCGTCTTAATGGTTGTCAATTACCATAAAGGCCGAGTATTTCATTCTACTTTAGGTCACGATACCCAAGCGTTTGAGGGGGTAGGTTTTATCACCACATTTTTGCGCGGAACTGAGTGGGCAGCGACAGGACATGTGACCCTACCTATACCCAAAGATTTTCCAACAGCCACCGTTGCTAATTCACGCACCTATCATCCTTCAATACCCAGAGTGTTTGGCTTTTTTACGCGTTATTAGCCCAAGTATTATTTTACTTGGTTAACCGTATAATACACTTTGCTCACGCTGGGTTTTCTGCCACTGACACTCTCAATTCCCGAAAAGTCGATGGCGACCACTTGACCCGCAGATAAAGGCATAGTCAATTTTAGTGTCTTGTTATCTTCAGACAGCTGTAGAGCTTTAATTTTTACAGTTATCAGATCCATCTTATCTGAGCCATAGTTTGAACTATATAAGTAGTGCCATTGTTCTGCGCTTAATGAGTCGTTTTGAACTGAGCCCGATTTTAGTGGCTCGGTGAAGCGTAAATCAAAGCCATGTTTAGTGATTTTAATATCATGTAATTCAAAGGGCAGGGTCTCACCGTCCCACACTACTCTTTGAAGTCCATGGGGTTTTTCACCTTTGGTGCCCCATCCGCGAGATGTTTGACCCACCCAAAGTTGCCCTTTATGGTCGAATTTAATCCGAATATTTCCGCTTTGAAAACCATTCATAAAATTAATCACCGCACCTTGGTATTGTCCGTTTACCTTTTCAATAATGGCGCGAAAGAGACTCGATTGGGTATAGTCACCGATAAACATTTGTCCGGCAAAAGGGCCAAATTTTCCTTGGCTAATATCCCACTCAGGATTTCCAGGAGAATTGGCGACTTCGATGTGTGGTATCCACAAAACAGGTGGTTGCATAAACTCGGCAAAATCGTCAGGGGTCATTTTGCGCAGTGACGTGATGTCGTAACGAGGATCGTCCCTTAGCGATACTGGATGACCATAAAATTTATTTTGCTCAACTAAATGTAATTTGGATGTAGGCACCCAATCCCCTTGGTTGTCGGTTATAAATAGTTCATTTTGAGGGCTCATACCAATGCCCGCAGGAGAACGAAAACCCGAAGCAAAGGGAGTAAATTCACCTGACGCACTGACTTTATAAGCCCAACCTCGATAACCACCCTCACTATTCATAGCGCCAAGAGAAAAAGCTTTAGGATTACCATGCCCCAAATTGAGCACGCCATAATAGCTGCCGTCTTTATCTTTAACTGGGCCATAGTTGTACTCATGGTAGTTATCATGAAATTCCCATTGATTGGCTAGATTACTAAATTCATCAGCAACCCCATCTTTGTTTGTATCTACTAAACGTGTCAGTTCCGGCTTATGTGCTACCAAAATACTGCCGTTATCATCCAGCAGTAAACCAGTGGGCTCAGTTAGACCTTCTGCAAAGCGCCGCCACTGTTCTTTGCCTGGTTCGGCGAATCGATTTTCCAAGATCCAGACTTCACCTAAACGAGTCGCTACGTAAATATCATTTTGTTGACTAATATCAAGGCCAGTAATACCAAAAGGCATATTTTTAGGCGTGGCTAACGTCTCGATGGTATAACCGTCCGGTGTATAGAAGGGTTCTTGACCGTTCACATTCCAATGTGGGGCTCCTAGGATGAAACTAAGGTAAATAAGCGAGCTGTGGATAAATTTTGAAGGTTTTTTCATGTTCGTTTTCCAAAAAGCTGTGATTAATGTTCAGATAAAATAACGGAGACCTGCTGCCAGTTTTTGTCTAAGTACAGCGTATTATCTCTCACTTCACCTTGTGAACTCATAAACCGATAACCGTCTAATAAAGGCAATTTAATGGTGCTGATATGCAGAGCATTATTTGCATGATCTACCCTGTAATCAAATTGGATACCGTCTGGGTGTGTATAACCAGATACGCTGTAGTTGCTGCCATTTTGGGTAAAATAAAAGGTGGGATTTTCAGTTCGCGTATATTTGATAAAGTGACATGGGGTATCGGGCTTATCGGTGGCAATCGATTCTGGGCTATGAAAAACCCACTCACCTAGGGGCACACTACCGTCTTTTCCTCGTCCGTCTATATTGGGTCCTACATTTAAAAACTCGCCTTTCCACACCCCTACTATTGCACAGAGTTTAGTGTTGAAGGCATAACTAAACTGATTGGTTAAGCCTACTAAAACAGATGATGGGGGAAGCTTGACCGTTTTACGGCGAATTATTTTAGTTTCAGTTTGACTATTAATGACAAAATCTTTTTGCAGAATACTGGCATTGCCGCGAGCAGATACTCCGGCTAGCTTAATACTCAAATCTTGATTTGCTACCATAACAATAAGATTTTTGTTCAGGGCAGGATGCGATTGCCGTGTAGAGTAGCTAATTCGAAGATGCTGCCGACCTGGTTTTAACCAAAACGTAGGATTATGAAAAGGTAACCTTTTTGCTTTTTCACCATCAATCTCTACAATCAGTTTTGTTGCTGGTGGGGTATCAAACCATATGGTGGTTGGCTCTTGCCAAGGCGCATTAAACTCTCCTTCAAAATTAATCACATATTCTTTATTCTCAGGCAGATCAAAATCGGCAAGGTTATTTGCCCCTGCACCCGATTTCATCGGGGTAGCCTGACCAACCTGTTTAAAATCATTGATTAGGTTATCGGTGGCTGGGTAGATGGCGTAATTAACATTTAACCAACCTTCACGTTTTGCAAGGATAAATGTGGTGATTTGTGCTATTTGTTGTGGCGTAAATATACCTTTGAATGCAGGCATGCCAGCTTGGGCAAAGCCATTATTGATATTGCTAATAATGTCGTCAGGCTTGTTGCCATGGATCCATTCACCATCCACCAAGTTAAAACCAGTCGCACCTTTAAGCTTTGCCCCATGACAAGAGATACAGGCGTTTTGGTAAAGGATTTCTCCTGCTTTAATCTGTTCTAGATCTTGTGATATAGACTGTTTCTCTTTGGCAAGTGCCCCTTTGCTGACAATGAAAAAAGTAAGTGTGAAAGATAAGAACAGACTGCTTACACATAACTTGATCAATAAGCGTGCTTGTAAAAGAACAGGATGACAAACACCCATAGAGTGGGTGACTAATTTTTTAAACATATAATCAATATCCGGAAATTATGCCGATCCGAATTTTGGCGGCATCTTGTATAAATCCCTCTGTCGCTATGATACGAGTAGCACCGTAGATAGCTTTACGAACTTACTTAGTATTAGCTCCCGAAGCTTTCTGGCGTATGGTTAGGATTAAACTCAGCACCATGGATTGAACCCATTTGTTTGTTAAATTGAGCCTTGGTTACGTCATTTTTTGACTAAATATGATTGAATATGACGTAAAGTAATTGTACTCTACTATTACATAAAAAATCCACAGCAATATTTAAGTGAACTGACTAACTTAATTACTGCGCCAAAAATGAATATTTACATATCGATAACAACCTCTGATAAGAAGGTGTCACTGTGAAAAGACAAACTACGCGTCGTCATTACTTTTGTGTCTTGGGATGCTTTCTCGTGTTTTTACCCATGGCTGCATGTGCTCAACAAAGTCAAAATACTGTGAAGTCTTATTATCCTAATGAGACTGACAGCGAGTCCATGCAACTATCAGAGCTCAATAATGATCAGCCTTCCCCCATCTTATACATAGATGTAGATCAAGATGGTGATCCAGATATCTTGGAGCTTTGGTGGAAAAACAAACGTTTGCGTTGGTTTGATGAAAATGACGATGCCACTTTTTCGGATAAGTGGGGAGATATGCAAAACGACTCATTACAGGTGGATATGGACGGCGATGGTTTTTACGACGGTCCTTCTGATTACAATGTGAAGTGGGCCGACCGAGACGATGATGGTATCGCCGACATACAGTTATTTAGCCGTAATCCAGCCGCTGGATTTGATTGGGTCTTTGCCAAAAGTGATGCCATTTATTTTGTGATGATAGATCCAGACAACACTGGAGTATTAACCGATATTGATTGGAACGATTTAAGTGTCTCTTGGACCCGTTTTGATAAAGGGCCGAACTGGCGAACAAACTATCATGGCAATACGACTTTCTTAAAAGAACACGCACCTATTTGGTCAGTTGAGAATCCACAGTTTTCTTGGGAAAACCCGTTTTTATTTTATGATTGGGACGCTGATGGACTGTCTGAAATGTCGATTCGGGTAGCAGACAACCGACAGTTTGATAAAGCTGACCGTAATATATTGCGCTTTGATGGGATTGTAGATGAAGCTTGGTTAAGTTATGACATAGATAACGATAGTGGTCGTGATAACGAGATGGATTATGATTTCACTCTTTATGTTGCTGGAAAACCCGGATTAGACTACACCAAGCATAAACATCATTACCCCGCTGTGAAAGCACCCGAATGGGTATTGCCCTATTACCGCAAGGGAGAGTGGCGACAACAAACCGAATTTGTATATTTAGCGCGTGAAGACGCAGTCAATACTTTATTTAGTAGCCAATGGTCTAGAGCATTTTTAACCATTGATGAAGATGATGATAGCCACCGCTGGGAGCGCGTGGAAATTTATTATCCTGGGGATCCTTATCTATTAGAAAGAAAAAATAAAAACTCACCTATTTATCATCCTCAATCGGATGCGCTTGGAGATAGAGGAGAATGGGACACCGATTTTAGCGGAGAGGCCAAGCTATATAGAGCAAATTGGGATGGGAAAATACATTTGTTGGGCGCTGAAAAAGGCAGTTGGACGGTGGATATTAACAGAGAGTATTGGGCTGGGGCTCACCCAAACGAAGTCAGTTCAACTAAAATGCCTGAAAAGGTTGCTGAAGTAATTACTTATCAAGACACTGATAATAATGGTTTTTTTGATTACATCAGTTTCGATTACGACGGCGATAAACAGGTTGATAGGGCAGATTCGTTACTGATACTCAATATAACCGATACTGCCTCGATATTAGATGTCACAGAAAACAGCTGGGACGATCTGCGATTAGAAAATAGTCAAAGTGCTAACCAACATTGGCAACATGCCCAGCGATTATTCACCTTAGCGTTTCGTTACGGCTATACCAGCGAATATATTCTTAGTTTAAGCAAAGCGTCATCAGTGCAAGAAAAGCAGATAAAAGGGTTCTGGCTAAGAGAACATATTATTCGAAAAATATTGTCTGAGGCGCCCGCTGCGCAGCATGATGCGGTCAAAAGAGCCTATTACCAACACAATATCTTCGAGATGGAACTTCAGTTAAAACAAATAGCAGCATCCAATTAAAAAAGGCGATTAACGATTATGTCCATATTTTTATCTTACCCCATTAAACGTCATTTTTTGATAAGCATGACGCTAGTATTTGTTCTCTCAGCCTGTGCCAAACATGCTGATATAAAAAATAATCAAGGGCGAGGGAATAGCATTATTTCTCTTGCTGACATGACCGCAAGCCATTCAGTTATTTTTGAATTATCCGACTATGATCGGCCCGGTTCATGGTGCTGGTTTCAAGATAAGCGAATTATTTTAGACAATTCAGAATCAAATACCCCGTTGTTAATGACAGGTGTTGTGACTTACGCCGAGGCTCCTAGCGATAAACGTGGCGATATTGATTTGTATTGGGCAAGACTCTCAGAAAATAAAGATTTGCCGTTGATGACCCGAGCACGTTTTACCTTAGATGATCAGCTACAAATGGATGATCACGCCAGTCCTTCTTTTATGATCCGGCCCGACGGCCGCTATCTAGTGAATTGGTCTAAACATGGTAATGATCATTTTTTGCGTACTCGAATATCTGTCGATCCAGGCGACCCCAGCCAATGGACAGACATTATGAAATCTGATGCCCCTCGTGGGGGCATTACCTATACCAATCCATTGTATTTAAAAGATGCCAATAACGGAGAGGGGTTAGTGTTTAATGGCATCCGTTCAAAAGGTTTTGATTCAAACTTTATCACCTCAACAGATCTTGGTGAGAATTGGCAATACGGTGGACAAATTTTGAATGCCAAGGATCCTTGGCCTGATCATGCTGATGGCGGAAGAGCTTATGTGAAATATGCAGGGGACGGTAAAAGTAAAATTCACCTTTTCTCTACAGATGATCACCCCAGAGTAAACTTTAACCCAGATAGAACTGCTCCGGGAGCACATCTTAACTCCATTTATCATGCTTACATCGAAGACGGAAAGTTACACGCATCTGACGGTACAGTGTTAGATGATAATTTGTATGATGACATTGCAACAGCGCCAACCAAGATGACGATGTTGTTGCAGGACGGCACCATGAGCAATGGGAATGCCATGCGCCGCGGATGGATAACCGATATTAAAATTACCCCTGAAGGGCAACCCTTTGGCGTTATTCAATTTCGCGCCGATGACCTAAAAGAAGACCATCGTTATTTTTACGTAAGATATGACGGTAATAAGTGGCATGTAAATTTTATGGCTTATGCAGGAGACAACTTTGGACCCGCCAACGAAGGTGACTATACCGGTTTGGCTTCGGTAGATCCTGAAAATCCAGATGTCGTTTTTATTTCTACTAGTGCTAATCCAGTCACAGGCATTCCCCTTATAAGCGCGGTAAGTGGGCAAAGGCAAAACGAAATATATATGGGCAAAACCAATGATTTAGGTAAAACATGGACCTGGGCACCTCTTACCCAAAACTCTGCAACCGATAACCTTCGTCCAATAGTGCCAAACTGGAAAAAGGATAAAAGTGTGGTGTTGTGGATGCAGGGTAATTATCCAGAATTTTACGTATACGATACTAAAATCGTAGGACAAATTATTAGTCATAAATAGCCTGAACTGCCTAATGGATAGTTGCATCAGCAACAGACGAACACGCTAAATTTTTGGATCACTTAGTGGCTAATCAAGATAAATATTGGGTCGATACCTATCGCACTATTATGCTCAACTTATATCAGATAGGTAATTTAAATATGCCGCACACCTGCGCCGACTCCCTTATTGTACTTGATTTCGAAACCACTGGGCTGTCACCCAATATGGGAGACAGAGCCATCGAAATAGCTGCGGTTCGTCTTAACAAGGGGAGGGTAGTTGAGCGTTTTCAAGCACTCATGAATCCAGGGAAACGGGTCAGTGGCTTTATTGAAAACTACACGGGTATCACTAACCGTATGTTAAGCCAAGCTGCCCCCTGTGATGAAGTGATGGATAAGTTTGCTAACTTTATAGGTGACAGTAACCTTGTCGCCCATAATGCCTCATTTGATAAACGTTTTTTGGATGCTGAATTAGGCCGGATTGCGAGAAACTATAGTGGCTATTTTGCTTGTTCGTTACTACTCGCCAGACGTTTGTATCAACAAGCGCCCAATCATAAGTTAGGTTCGCTAATAAGCTACAAAAATATTCCGTCAGAGGGCAATTTTCACAGGGCCTTATTCGACTCAGAAATGACCGCCAAATTATGGATGACTATGTTAGTGGATATTTCCCAGAAAATAGCCACACAAGACGTACCTTTTACGTTAATTCAAAAGCTTGCTAAAACTTCAAAAAGTGGCGTGCATAAATTACTGCAGTCTCATTGTTTAATTATGAATTCATGAATAACTGCGGTTGTAGACATTTACTCCAAGCCCAGTTAATAACGCAAATTACTTTGAATTAAGTTAATCCTTCTTATTGATCGTTACTTCAATCTTTTTACTGCTGCCAGCAAACCACTTTTGCACGTAAATACTGCCTATAACGGGTGGCATGCCCTCTTCTGGTACTTCTTTGTAGCGAATGCTATTTTTGTTTTGTTTTTCAAATTCAAATTTAACTGTTTTCTCGGACATTAATATCGCCTTTATGGTTTACTTTGTTGATAATGGACCATTCAGTCTGATCATCTAAACATTTACAGGAATTATTTTGAAAATTACCTTATCAATCTATATATCAGTATTGTTCACCGCTATTTTGTTTTCATCATGTTCGGCTGTCAGCCAACATGTCGAGCCTAATTTTGGCATAGAAAGCCCTATTACAAAAAGCATCCTTAAACAGGAAACAAACTCTTTTGCCGATGTTGTTTCTGTTACCACTGCTTTAAGTCGCCAGTATGGTGCTGATAATGTGTTAATTGTGATGGACATTGATAACACCATACTCACTAGTACCACCGATTTGGGCAGTGATCTGTGGTATCAATGGCAATCTGACAAGCTTGCGGTTAAGCCTACTGCATCACAAAAAGTCACTTGTTTGTTTGAAGACTCAATTGGTTTGCTTTACGAATTAGCCCCCATGACGTTAACCGAAAACAATCTTAATCAAACGATATCGAGCTGGCAAATATCCGGACATACCGTTATAGCGTTAACGTCTCGTGCGCCTAAATATCGAGCCGCAACTGAGCGAGAGTTAACCCGCAACCAGGTTAAACTGACTGCTAGTGCGCTAGTACCAGCAGGCCGAGATACATTTCTATTCAGAGAAATGAAGGGAAGAGAAATCAGTTACATGCAAGGTGTTATGATGACATCAGGCATGAATAAAGGAGACATGTTGCAGACCCTGTTAGATAAAACGCAAAGACAATTTGCGGCTATCGTGTTTGTGGATGATTCTCAGAAGAATATTGATGATATGTACGCTGCGTACCAAAACATACCCAATGTGGATATGCGGATTGTTCATTACACACATATAGAAGATGAGCGGGAAAAACAATTTGGCCAGGTATTAACCCAAGATCAAGCGAATAAAATGGCCGAGCAATGGGAACAATTGAACAGTATGTTAGGTCACATATTTCCTGCAAGAAACCAAACTCAGGGTTGTTTGAGCATATAGAGCAACTGAAATGAGTGTAGATATAATCTAAACTCATTAGAGTTAACAAAATATGCTTCAATAAACTTTTGCCTCAAACAATTTTCTGATCCCGCAATAATAAAAAATAATGAGGTAATAAATGGCGAAACTCAACTTTTTCGCCATTTTTTTCGCCTTTTACTTTAAATTCTATCCATGATTGCCAACTAAAAAAATAAACCTTTAAAATCAATTGGTTATGATATCTATATTGCTGGCCTAAATTTTGCATTTTCTCGGCGGCAAATGACGCTAAATTAACTCCGTAATAGAAAGAGGCCAAAAATGGAATCGAAAGTAATGCTAACTGGTTACCCATTAAAAGGGTTATTACTTTCATTGATGTTGGGTTTAAGCCTTGTGGTTGCGGCAACATTAATGAATCAAGAGAGCGCCAGTGCAGAACCTCTCCCTTTGAACGACTATATCATCCATGGAGCTAGCTCAAAAACTCTTGAGAAACATGTTCTTGAAGCTGGGGGAGAAGTGCTCCATCGCTTTATGGCGATCGAGGGTATAGCTGCAAGATTGGATCTACAGCAATTGGAATCGCTCAAAAAATCCTTGCCGTTAATAAGGGTTTTTGAAGATCAAGGGCTGTCATTAAGCAGTGCACAGGCAGTTTGGGATGACTCAAAACCACTTAAATTCAAAAAGAAAAACAACAAAGTGAAATGGACCGCCACTAACTTTACAGATGAAACTCGGATCATAGAATCTGCATCAATAAGCTGGCCTTACGCTAATGGTGAGGTTAAGAAAATTAAAATTAATGGTAAAGCCATTGCAAAAAATCTTAAAGATGTTTCAGGCTGGTCTGGTGACACACTTAAAAAAGGTAAAGGCATTAAGATTAAAGCAGGCAAGCGTCTTAAAGTGGAGCTAAATTTTGAGAAAATTAGTAGTTTCCAAGATACGGATTATACCATCGACTTAACATTAGATGACGGCTCGGTTGTCACATTACAATCAAAAGCATCTAACGACCAATCTGAAACTTTCGCTCAAGTGAGTAACTCGAACGTTGTCAGCTCGCCAATCCATTACGCTGTAAAATCTAAATCCCTTGAATGGAAAGTAGATTTACCAGACAACACCAAGCGTTTCGCTCAATCCTATTTTATTGAATGGCCAGAAACCAATGGGGTGTTAGAAAAACTTGTCATCAATGACGAGGAGGTGGCCAAGAAAATAGCGGGGGGAAGTGCCACTCTTAATGGTAACGCCCAAGTTATTAGTCAATCTATTAAGGTTAAAATGGAGTTTAAGGACAAGGTTTCAATCGATGACGGAGATTATGGTGTGGTAATCGTCTTTGCCGATGGTAGCAAGCAGGCTTTAACCACAACGAACTCTTTACCTAAACAAGATAAAAAACGCGATACCTTTGTTTCCACTATTATTGGCGCTGATGAAGTGCATAAACAGGGTATTACCGGGCTTGGCGTCGGTGTAGCCATAATAGACAGTGGTATGGATTTACGTAAACAATTAGCAGTGGATTCAAACAAAAATGAGCGTTTAGTAGCGTTCCACTCCGTGTTCGACCAAGAAAATATCTTTTCTGATAAGCAAAGTAAAGACGACAAAGGTGAATATATAGACGGTAACGGACACGGCACTCACGTCGCTAGCATAATAGGCAATAGTGATGAAACTTATGAGCTTTTGGGTAAAAAAACCGGAGCCTTTAATGGTGTTGCGCCAGATGTTAATTTAATAGCAGTTCAGGCATTTGACGATAAAGGCCGTTCTTCTTACAAAGATGTGCTTTTAGCGATTGACTACGTTCTTGAAAATAAAGACCTTTATAATATTCGCGTATTAAACTTGTCTTTTAGTGCATTGCCTCGGTCTTTTTATTGGGACGACCCAATTAACCAAGCCCTAATGCGTCTTTGGGATGCGGGCATTACTGTGATTGCGGCTGCTGGTAACAGAGGTCCTGAAGCCATGACTATTGGTGTCCCAGGTAATAACCCATACATCATTACAGTAGGTGCGGTATCGGATAATTATACCCCTAACAACGGTAATGATGATTTTGTAACTAGCTTCTCTAGTGCGGGCCCGACATACGAAGGTTTTATCAAGCCTGAGTTAGTGGCACCCGGTGGACATATTCAAGGTTTAATGGACGATAAGGCAGGGTTGTTTGTTGACTACCCTATGTATGATGACAACAACGATTACTTTTTGCTATCGGGTACTTCACAAGCAACAGCGGTTGCCTCTGGTGTGGCGGCATTGATGTTGTCTCACTCACCTGATTTAACCCCCAACGATATCAAATGTCGCTTAATGAGCTCGACCAAGGTAGCGGTCACTGGTGACAACAAACTAGCTTATAGTGTTTTTCAACAAGGTGCGGGCATGATCAACGCGCAGGCTGCGGTTAACAACCAAAACTCAGGCTGTGCTAACGGAGGCCTTGACCTTGCGAAAGATTTGGATGGAACGGGTCATTATGTAGGTCCAGCGCGTCAAGACGAAGTAACAGGTGAATTCTATGTACTTGAGGCCGAAGGCTTAGAGTGGAATGGCGTGTATAACGACGGCGTGTTGTGGGCTAACGGCGTACTTTGGGCCAACGGTGTTCTGTGGGCAAATGGTGTACTGTGGGCTAACAATGAAGTGATGGCTGATGGGGTACTTTGGGCTAACGGTGTGTTGTGGGCAAATGGTGTACTTTGGGCCAACGGTGTTCTATGGGCAAATGGAGTGCTTTGGGCGAATGGAGATTTACCAGAAACGCAAAATGTTTGGAGCAAAGACGAGCAATGGAATCGTGCTAAAAATTGGGGTCAAGAAAATTATTTTGACGCGGGTATAGAAGCGGCCTCTGCTGATATTTCTAATGTTTGGGTTGATCAGCAATAGTCTTTGCTAACTATAATCCTATAACCAAAAAAGCTGACTATAAACGTCAGCTTTTTTTTTGATATTTTTACAGAAAGTAGGTTGCTAGTTACTCTCAATTAAGTGTAAATTGAGTTGTCATATCATTTTGAAAAAGCAGTTATTATCAAAGACTTCGACAATATTCATGCAAAATAATTTTGTATCATGAAGTATCTACTTCGCTTAACCCAAGTGGTTACCTTCGTATGGTTAATGCTGGTTACCGTTCCATGTCATGCCCAAGCTTTTTATGATAATGAATCATCCGTGCTCAATTTTCTTAATTTGGGAGAAGAGCAGAATCTATCCCATCCTGTGGTGTACGATATTGAGCAGGACACCCAAGGTTTTATTTGGATCGCCACTCAAGGAGGTCTGATTCGATTTGACGGCAAAAACCTCAATCTCTTTAGTTATTCGCCAACTGACAGCTCCAGCATAAGTAGTAATTGGATATGGGATATTCACTTAGACTCGGAAGGCCGTTTGTGGGTGGCAAGCGAGGCAGGTTTTCATCTGTATTTACCAGAACAAAATGGTTTTAGAAATTTTCAAAAAAAGGGCGAAAACTCGTCTATCCGAGGGGATAAATACCGCGTTATAGCAGAAGCTCCAAATGGGGAAGTATGGTTTGGCAGTCAAGACTCAGGTATCACTATTTTTTCTCCTAAAACTAATCAACTTCGCTCTTTGGTGGCAGTGCCAGAAGTCGCAGGTACGCTCAGTTCAAATATGATCCGGGATATTCACTTTGATCTCCAAGGTCATGTTTGGGTAGCGACGGCAGGAGGCGGGATTAATTTTAAGGCCAATGGAGATAATGACTTTCAGAATTTTACAACAAAAACCAACCTTGCCATCCCAAGTGATGACATACGCACCTTGTACAGTGATACACAAGGTGCGTTATGGGTTGGAACAAATGATAAAGGAGCATTTGTATTTGATCGTCAACAAGGTGTACAAAATAATTTTTTTACTCCAGAGCAATTCGTTGCTTCCTGTTCGCAAATTGTTCGCGATATTCATCAAGATTCTAAAGGTGTTATCCGCCTAGCAACAGATAACGGTTTATGCCAGTGGGATGTCGAAAACAAAACGTTTACTAAGTATCAGCATGATCAAGCTAATCTATCTAGCTTGATATCTAATAATGTTAACGGGATATTTCAAGATGTAGGTGGTGTGGTGTGGGTCAGTACCTATGAAGGGATCAGTCGTTGGAACGCAAAAATTCGCCCTTTTAGACACATTAGTAAAGCATTTAAAGATTCAGCGGCCCTTACCAGCGACGTGATCAGTGCCTTTGCTACAAGCCAAGATGGTACTCTGTATGTGGGTACGTGGGGTGGGGGAGTTAATGTTTTCAACCCAGCTACCGGACAGATATCAGCGATTCGCCATGACCCATTACGCATGGATGGTTTGCAAGATGACCGCATAATGAGTTTGCACGTCGACGTCAATGACACGCTCTGGATTGGTACCTTCAAAGGAGGTTTACAACGTAAACTTGCTGGCAGTGAAAAATTTGATGTATGGCAGCATGCTCCCGACGACCCCAATTCATTGAGCTTAAATTCAGTGAGTAGCTTGTTGATGTTATCCAACGGCGCTCTGGCAATAGGCACCTACGGAAGTGGATTAAATCTATTAGATAGTGCTGGCAAGTTGCAAAGCTTAGAAGTTCGTTCAGACTCGATACATCACTTACCTAAAGGCCGAGTCACAAGCTTATTTGAGGCTGATGGCAGCTTATGGATTGGGACTCATGGGGGCGGAGTGTCCAAATATTCACTGACGACGGGCACCTTTGTGCATTTTAATAAAAGTAATTCCGAATATGGGGATATCGGCACAGATAATGTGTTCAGTGTCTTAGCCACAGACCAGGCCGTTTGGTTAGCCACACAAGATGTGGGCGTTGTAAAGTTGACTCCATCATCCACTGAAGATAATCATTATACGGTTACTCATTACAATATTGCCAATGGCTTAAATAGTGATTTTGCATACGGAGTATTAAAAGATGAATTTGGTTTTATTTGGGTTAGTCATTCACGTGGATTAAGTCGGATTAACCCATCTAATGATGAAATTTATAACTTTAACCTAACCCATGGTTTACAGGGACTTGATTTTAATTCGGGCTCTTATCATATGGGGCAAGACGGTAGACTGTTTTTTGGTGGTGCAAATGGCTTTAACACTTTTCTGGCCAATCAAGTGCCCATCAACGATTATATTCCTCCAGTCAAACTCACGCGATTTAAACTCCAAAATCGTAATATTCCTATTTATCAAGCTTTTAGAACTGATGGGGCCATTGAATTAAAGTTTGATGAAACCTTTGTTGACTTCGAATTTGCCTCACTTGATTACACCAAACCCGATCACAATTACTACGCATATAAGGTTGAAGGATTAAATGATAATTGGATCAATCTTGAAAATAACAATCATGTGGCTTTGTCCTCTTTGCCTGATGGCCGTTATACCTTAAGGATCCGTGCTAGTAATAGCGATAAAGTATGGGGTGACAAACAACTCGTTATCCCTATCAAGGTGTTTCCACCATTATGGCGCTCTAGTGGAGCTCTGGCTATATATGCCAGTATATTATTGGTGTTGTCTTGGTTACTTTATCGAAATCGCAGAGCCAAGGTATTAAAGCAACAGAAATATCGTGAACATCTTGAAAAAGAAGTGCAAAAGAGAACGCTAGACTTAGAAAAAGCCAATAGCGAATTAGCGGTTGCGATCAACCAAGCAGAATCTGCGCAAAGTTTTGCAGAGCAAGCAACAAAAGCAAAAGCTAACTTTTTAGCCACTATGAGCCATGAAATTCGGACTCCCATGAATAGTATTATCGGCATGAGTGAAATGTTGATGCATACAAAGTTAGACTCTGCACAAGGCCAATATGTAACTTCCGTTAAAAAAGCCGGACAGGTCTTGCTGTCACTAATAAACGATGTGTTGGACTATTCTAAAATGGAAGCAGGCAAAATAGAGTTAGAGTCTGAACCTTTCAGTCTTTATGAACTCATTGAAGACGCTGCGTTTTTATTTGCATCTCAGGCACATGAGAAGGGCATTGAGCTAGTAACAGATATTAGTTCAGCCTGTCCAGATACCTTATTAGGTGATGCGTTGCGTTTAAGGCAAGTCCTACAAAATTTGATAAGTAATGCAATTAAATTTACGCATTTTGGTTATGTAAAAATTCAGGTGCAAACCACTAATAATGTACTGCAACTAACGGTTACTGATACTGGTATTGGTATCGATGATGATGGTTTGTCGCGTATTTTTAACGCGTTTGAACAAGCCGACTCTTCTACTACTCGAAAGTTTGGAGGAACGGGGCTGGGGTTGTCAATTTGTAAAAAGCTAGTACATGCAATGGACGGTGATTTAAAGGTTGAAAGTCAGTTCAACCAAGGCACACAATTTAGTGTGTCGATCCCGTTTAAGCCTTGTCAACAATCGCAAGGTGCCCCGATAAACGCTGATTTAGCGAAGGCTAATTTGCTCATAGCGATTGATCATGTACCAATCGCTGATATGGTTAAAAGCTGCCTGCAACGACTTGGATTGGAGTTTCAAGAATGTGCTGAACAAAATTTGCAGGAGTCGGCTAATAAGTTGCAAGCGCCTATTGTTATCATCGATGAAGCAGCATTGCGGCATGAGAATTTAGTAGCTATTTTAAAAACCTTTAGCAATAAAGTATTAGTGCTCAAATCAATGGTAGTAGGGTCTGAAAACATTAGTAGAGACTACTTAGCGCTTAATAAGCCGATCAAACTACAACACTTTACTGAAAGTTTATGTCAATTGGTAACAGGTAGGATGTCTGGAGATTATTCAGAGTCTTCTAAAATTGATTATATTAATAACTATTCTGCAAACATTTTACTGGTAGAGGATGTTAAAACTAATCAAGAAGTAGCAATAGCTATTTTGACTTTATTTAATTGTACCGTGGTCATCGCCAATAATGGTGCTGAAGCAGTGGAGTTGTTCCAGCAGAGTTCATTTGATTTGATCCTAATGGATTGTCAAATGCCAGTTATGGATGGTTTTGAAGCAACGCGGCTTATCCGCGAAATTGAACAACAAAAGCAGCTTAAGGCGACTGCCATTGTTGCCCTTAGTGCAGGAGTTTCTCAGGGAAGTAATAATCAATACATAGATGCAGGCATGGACTCTCACCTTATGAAACCGTTCACCGCTCAACAATTAAATAACTTGTTGGGAGAATTTTTAACCAGCGTGCAAGTGGTTGTTGCAAAGAAAACACCTGAAGAAACCGTTCTAGAAATCCAACACTCCGCTGTGTCTGATATTGATATAATTGATACATCAGTTATAGCCTCCATTAAAGAGATTGAAGCGCAAACCGGCAAACCGCTATTTCAAAAAGTATTGGTATTGTTTAAACAAGAGTTCTCTAGTAAGTTAGAATTACTCAAGCCCTGCCTAAAGAATGGCGATCTAGACACCGTAATGAATTTGGCCCATGCAATGAAGTCTCTAAGTGCCAATGTAGGTGCCGCAAAGCTGCGGGAATTATGTGCTAATTTAGAGCATAAGACACCGCAAGTATCTGTAGATGCCTTAAAGGATCTCGTACAATCCATACAAATTTGTTATCAAGATAGTGTGCCGCTACTCGATCAACTGGCAGGAGAATAATAGTTTGGACACTCATTCAGAGGATTATGAGGGCTCAAAAATACTGGTTTGTGATGACGATATCACCCACTTGATGCTTATGCGCGAAACGTTAGAAGCAGCCGGTTTTGAAGTGATTGAAGCAAGTGATGGCAATTCAGCAATAGAAAAATTTAATCAACATCTGCCAGACTTGGTTATGTTGGACGTACAAATGCCTGGACTGACTGGGTTTGAAGTTTGCTCTCAAATTCGTAATCATCCCCAAGGGATGGAAGCGCCTATAATGATGGTGACTGGAGCTGATGATTTCCAATCAATTAGCCAAGCCTATAAGTTAGGAGCGACTGATTTTCTACCTAAACCCATCAAGTGGCCGATGATGGCGCATCGGGTTCGTTATATGCTTAAAAGTCGTAATATGCTCAGAGATTTAAAGTCTAGCGCCAAACGTCTTCGTTACATTGCATACCATGATGTACTGACTGGATTGCCCAATCGGGAAAGCTTTAACGAATACTTAGCCAGTTTTTTATCATTGGCGAAACGCAATGGCACCTCGCTTGCGGTATTACTAGTTGATTTAGATAGATTTAAGCGCATTAACGATACGTTGGGGCATGAATATGGTGATAAGTTGTTAAAGCTTGTCGCAACTAAACTTCAGCAATGTATCAGGCAAAGCGATGTACCCGCAAGATTAGATTGCATCGCTGTTAATGAAGGAAATCTTGCGAGGTTTGGCGGCGATGAGTTCATCATTTTACTGAATCAATTATCCAATTTGAATGATGCTGCGGTAGTGGCAAAGCGTATTATTGATGAGTTGTCTAAACCACTTATGTTAGATGACTTTGAAGTAGTGGTGACTCCAAGTATAGGTATATCAGTTTTCCCCGATGATGCAGATAGTCCTGTTAATTTATTGAAATTTGCTGACATTGCCATGTACAAAGCAAAAGATAATGGAAGGCATACCTACAATTTTTACTCTGATTCATTTGATATGAGCTCAATGGACCGTCTGAGTTTAGAAGAAGATATGCGTCAGGCATTAATTCTAGGGCAGTTCGAACTCTATTTTCAACCCAAAATAGATGTAAATAATCGCTGTATTAAGGGCTTAGAAGCATTGATTCGTTGGCATCATCCTAAACGAGGCATGGTGTCACCGGCGGAGTTTATACCTTTGGCCGAAGAGTCGGGCTTAATTGTAAAAATTGGTGAGTGGGTGCTTGAGTCCGCCTGCCAACACTTGCAAAACTGGCAATCTAAAGGGTATGAGATGGTACCTGTGTCGGTCAATGTGTCAGGTATACAATTTAAGCGAACTGCCTTACCTAATTTTATTGCTGACTTGCTTGAGAAGTATCAAATATCCCCGACTCTTTTAGAAATTGAGCTTACCGAAAGCGCCATCATGACAGACGTTGAAGACAACATTATTCGACTCAACGAAATCAAATCTTTAGGGATTAGTATTGCAATTGACGATTTTGGAACAGGTTATTCTTCTTTAAGTTACCTGAAAAGATTTCCAATTGATGAGTTAAAAATAGATCGGTCATTTATTATTGATGTGGCGACTAACCAGGTGGATGCGGGTATTGTTAATTCCATTTTAGGTTTATGCGAATCGTTGGGGCTTAAGGTGGTTGCTGAAGGAGTAGAAGATATGCAGCAATTGGGAACGCTTAAGTTAATGGGATGTTCCATTATACAAGGTTTTCTGTTCAGCAAACCCATGAGTTCTGATAAATGTCACGAGTTGATGGCATCAGCTGCTTCTCGACGCAAAATATGTACTTTCTAATTAATCCCCTTATTTACATATGTCCGTTTGGTAAAGGTTGTGAATGACTGATTTTTCAATCTTCTTATACCGGACGTCGTTTCATGAAGCTGATTTTCGAATTAAAATTGGCTCTATAGCTGACTCCCTAAACATTATAGAGGTTGCAGAGGGTAAGTTAGATCACCAGCATATTTTACCTGCAGATATTTTGATCATCGAATGGGCGAGTTTAAATAAAAAGAAAATTAAGAATAATTTAGAGAATTTACCTCCACAGACAATATTTTTATATTCAGATATTGCAGAACTTCAGCCAGCATTGCAGGATATTCTCGCCACTGGAACGACATATATCGAATGGCCTAAACAACATGCACTTTTATTGGATTTGTTGACAAAGCGCATTAACAGCAGCCGACAAAAAAATATAGCTAAGAATGAGTTCGCACTGCAATCATTAATGGGCTTTGGCGATACCTTTATTCAGGTTGATCGTAAAGGTTTGGTCAAGACTATCTTGCAAACGGGCAACCCATTAACCGAGAAACACACTAAACAATATATCGATAATCCGTGGTATAGAGCTATTGATATTAACACCACCTTGTCATCTTCCGAGGTGTTACAGTTTATCTCCGCCGCCCTGCGCACGCAGGCAGTGACGCGCCTGCATCCCTTTGCTTTAAATACCCCAAATGGCGGCTGCTACTTAGTGGATGGCTTAGTTAGTCCGGTTAGTTTTGCTGATGGCACACATGGTTCAACGTTAACTATCAGGCAATTGGCGCGCCTAGATACGCTGTTGTCTAACAGTCAGATGAAGCTTTCGGCAGATACCAGCATTAACGCGATTTTAGTGTTAAGCCCAGATAATTTACACAATATTAATGGTCGCTTTGGTAGAGACTGCGGCGACCTTTTATTAAAACAAGTAAGCCTAACACTTAGGCATATAGTGCCTTCAACTGAACTAGCTAATCACTTTGGCGGTGCCACATTTATGGTGCTGTTTAAACACAGCTCTATTGCACAGATTGAAAATATTGCTAGGTATTTGTTCAAAGCATTGGGAGAAATAACCTTAGACAGCGTCGATCTGAAGCCCAGCTTTAGTTTAGGTTTAGCCTTAAATGTCGTCACTGCTCCGCGCACGCTACTAGACCTCTTTCATCATGCTTGTCATGCTATGGTAGTTGCTCAACGTTTAGGAGGTAATCAATTAAGTACCGCTAACACTGAATCGACCTTACAGCAGGTAGGTGATCTTGATAAATTGAGTGGAAACCTGTCATTAAATGCCACTAATGATTATCTCAGCCTCATCATGAGCTACAGCATATTGTCTGATGATTTGGATAAATTACAAGGTAAGGCTTTTCTCAATGCATTGCTACGCCAATTAGTTGCAGGGTTGACCCTGTCTTCTGCCTCATTTGCAAAAGTTAAAAGTGGCGTAATAACAAGCCCCTGCACTTTCTATTCAGGTGGCCAAAATTGCGAAGAGTTACCGATACAACTGAGTGTTTCTCAGCAGGCGGTGATTGATGGGAAACATGCCTCTAGCGATCAATTCCGTGTGTTTACGTCTATTAATGCTAAGCAGGATCATGACATCTTACTGCCCATTCGAGAGGGCCAGTCAGTGATTGGTTTGCTGCTATTAAAGGTCACAGATCAATATGCTATCAGAGTAAAAAATCATCTGTTGTTGGAAAATATATGTGAATATGTGCGCATCAAACAACAGCAAAATAACCAATGGTCGGCGGCTGCCCAACCCGCTAATACCCAGCCTGAACTGGGTAATATGTTGTTTCAATCAGCATCAATGCAAAGTTTGGTTGAGATGATCAAAACCGTTGCCCCTACTGAAGCAACCGTGTTAATCACCGGAGAATCAGGTACTGGCAAAGAGCTGCTAGCACAGTCTTTACACAAAATGAGTAAAAGGGCCAAACAACCTTTTGTAGTATTTGATTGTGGTGCAGTGGTAGAAAATTTGCTTGACAGTGAGTTGTTTGGTCATGTTAAAGGCGCTTTTACTGGTGCTTTAAACGCTAAACAAGGTGCTATAGCGAAGGCCGAAGGGGGAACATTGTTTTTGGACGAAGTCGGTGAGTTGCCAATTGATACACAGGCCAAATTACTTAGGTTTGTACAAGACCGCCAATATTCGCTTGTGGGGCAACGAGATCTAAAGAATGCCGACGTGCGAATAGTGGCTGCCACTAACGTTGATCTCGAACAAAACATGCAAGAGGGTAAATTTAGACAAGATCTATATTACCGATTGAATGTGATTAACCTTGTGAGTTTACCCCTTAGAGAACGGCCAGAGGATATCCTGCCAATCGCCGACTTCTATTTGGGTAGTTATTGTACACAGTATCAAAAATCTATTACTGGCTTCAGTCAGAAAGCACAGCGAGGATTATTAGAATATTCATGGAGAGGCAATGTACGAGAGCTGGTTAACTTAGTTCATCGCGCGGTGGTCATTTGTCAACATAATGAAATAGATGCTCATGACCTTGGGTTGTACCCTGGACTGACCAACGGTGAACCTAATCTTATGTTGACTAAAAACGATGATGTTGTTGCAAGTAGGGCACAACCTATTTTAGATATTGCTCATGCACAAATTAAAAAACCGTTAGAGTCTACACATAAAGTTGTTTCAAATACTGACTTGTGGACTGATTACATTAGCTATTTTAAAAATAATGATATTGCCTCTAATCCCATTGAGTTGCTTGAAGCAAAACTTTTTGAAGATGCTCTTGAACGAGCACAAAACGTGACTTTGCAAGCTGCTGGATATTTGGGGATTGCTGAAACCACGTTCAGGCGTAGATGGCCAAATTTGAGCGTTTGTATTGAATTACCCGATCAGGGTTTACTACTTCATTTAGACAAGCTGGTCATTGAAATTCAAGGTTTTGGAAGAATGGTCAATCGACTATTAATGGTCAGAAGTAAGTTGGTCAATGCGATTGATCAACTAAATATACCTGTTAGTCGAGGAGCACATATACTAGGAATGTCTCCCCCCACCTATCGAAAAATTTTGAATTCGCCACATAATTAACACGTCTGAGAGTTCAGATTCAGAAATGTCATATTATTCAAAGTTTAATAAATATCCGTTTTTTGTATAACACCCAAGCCACTAAATAAAACACGCCGGTGAACATTATCGCGTAAACAAGAGAGGCGAGTTTATCAGACATGACGTTTTGCAAGCTGCTATATAACCAGTCTTGAATGGAACTCGATTGTTCATTAATGGTGAGTGTGACTCTGTTCAAAAACACTGAAAATAGCCAAGCGGCCACGTAGATAAAAATAGGGTTGCTGCCATATATTTTTAATCCATGCAGAGCGGTATTTATGCCGGGCACGCGCCACAATAGGATGATCAAGGCGAGACAGAAACAGGCTGCAGCGCTGCTGACGAGTACAAAGGAGCTAGTCCACAAACCTTTATTGATGGGCTGCCAAACCGACCAAATCAATCCTATTCCAAGTAACACAATACCTATGCACAGCAGTTGTAAAATTTGTTGCTTATGGGATTTTTGTTGCAACACTTTTGCACATATCAGGTAACCACTTAATACTGTGATACTGGTGCTAATAGTGCTGAGTAGCCCTTCTGGGTCGAAGGCTAGTCCTTTTCCTTGGTACATATGAGCACTGCCGAGTATGGCCATATCCACATGTCGCACAATATTGTTTTCTACAGAGTAGGGCGCTTGGTCAGCCGATAATAGTATTAGCCAATAAGCGACTAAAATGATCATGCTGGTTAATAACAACCAACGCTCTTTGATTAACGTTATCATGATAGCGACCAGCAAAAAGCATAAGCCTATACGTTGTAGAACGCCCATTATTCGCCACGTGTCTGGGGCTTGGTCGAAAGGTATAATTTGTAATATAAAGCCAATAACAAACAACAACACACTACGCTTAAAAATCGATAGCCATGCCAAGCCAGATGTATGTATTTGGTTTCTTAGAGAACATGCCATGGACGCACCCACCACAAACAAAAAGAAAGGAAACACTAAATCTGTTGGTGTGAGTCCATGCCAGTCTGCGTGTAAAAAGGGGGCATAAACAGCCGACCATGAACCGGGATTGTTGACCAGTAACATCAGTGCTAACGCCAGCCCTCTTAATACATCTATGGCTTCAATACGTGTTTGAGCTGCTTTATCCATGTTTAGATGGCCGGTAGCTTAACTTCGCGGCTGGTCACTTGGGTGTGAGGAATTTTTGCTCTTACACGAATATCATCCTGTATCTGATGTTTAATAGGGGCTTCATATTTCTTCCAGTTTTCACCCTTGATTTGATACTCAAGTTGCAAGCCACTAAAAGCAGAATGCATATGCAACATGCCTTGTTTTATGACGGCACCGGGCAAAGGTACTCTCGGCTCAATGCCATCTTTTACCAGTTGTGGCATGGCTTTTTGACTTAATACTTGGCTGAAGCTAAGCCAATCTGCATTCATTGCCGTTATTTGCGCCTCATCAAAGTGTTGGCTGTTAGCAGAATAGGCCACTGCTTTTTGATAATTTTCTGTCCATTGCGGGCTGTGCCACGCGCGTTCGGCCAGCGCTAATACACGTGGGAAAAGCATATAGTTGGCTTGCTCATTGGAACGCACGGTCTCACCCCATAGCTGCCCCTGAATACCTAATATTTGTCGGTTGTCTTGAATATCAATATTTGCCGGTGCGGCATAGTCATTGCCAAATTTATCTTGCCAAATTTCGGCATGCACTGGCAAATTATTGGGCATGAATTGGAATACTTGATAACTGTCGGTGTATCGTGAGCCCCAGTAGTAGCCAGGTTCAATAGGATCGGCTTCGTATGGAAAATCAAAATACAGGACATCTGGTGTAGACAATACCACCTGCCATCCCTTATTTAGCATGGTATGAACGTTATTGTGTCCACCGGCATATAGGGCTTCCCATGCGTTGGATTGCAAGGTGCGAGGTAAATTCTCAGAATTTGCATGAGACAGTCCATCGCTCCATGCTGCAGGTATCACACCCAATTCACTGACATTGTTAGCCACTTTCTCTACAAAGTACGACCCAAGTTGTTTAGCTTCAGTAAGGTCATCGTTGTTGGCAATGAGTGCAACGCAAGCGGGGGACTCTGCCCATGCACCAGCGGTTTCATCTGCGCCAATGTGATAGCGCGTTAACGGCACGCCAGCAGATTTATGCATGTGGATTAATTGTTCAAGCACTTCTCCTATAAAGGTATAGGTAGCAGGCAAACAAGGGTTTAGTGTGTTGTCGTTGTAGTGTTGTATGGAGCGATATTGACTTTTATCCTCAAGCTCGGTTAAGAAATACTGTTTTGCTTCATCAGGCTTTTCTTGCTGCATTAAGCGTTTGTATCTTGCGTTCATCGAAACAATTGCTGCGCGCGAATGCCCTGGCATGTCTAAAGAAGGGATGACCTCAATTTGTCGAGCATGGGCATATTGCAAAATTTCAATGTAGTCGTTGATACTATAAAAGCCGCTGTTTTGTTGTGTTGCAGCTAATTTACCATTACCGCCAGCAAGCTGTGGCATAAGGCAGCGTTGCTCGGATTCATCAAAACATCGAAATGCGCCCACATCGGTTAGTTCGGGTAATGACTCAATTTGTAGGCGCCAGCCCTCATCGTCAGCTAAATGCAAGTGCAGTTTATTGAGCTTGTAGTAAGACATTTGATCGAGTGTTTGCAAAATAAAATCTTTACTGCGGAAGTTACGGGATACATCGAGGTGTAATCCGCGAAACGCCATGCTGGGTTGGTCTTCTGTTGATCCAAGGGGCAGAGTATTGTTTTGTGCATCATAAAGCTGAGCAATTGACATCATGGCATAATAAAAGCCTGCTGAGTCTGCATATTCAACTTGAATGTCATTGGCGGTGATGGACAAAGAATAACTTTGTGGCGTGGCATCAGTATGCAACTTGGCTTTTATGGGTAAGCCTTGCGGGCTAATTTCTAATGAATTGGCACTAAATCTTTGAGTTACCGCTGCTGCAATGTTTTCAGTTATGGTGTTCGACTTATCGGCTAATCGAATTCCCGCAGTAAGTTCAACGTTGTCGCCTGACCAGTTAGCCGTATTTAGCTTAGGAATAATACGTGGCGCTTGACTGACGGTGCTCTTAACTATTCGTGAGGAAAAACGCGAAAAACGTTCATTTGCACTGGCGATGGCTACTTTGTCGTCGGCATTTCTACGTTGCTGCTCAGGGCGGGTAAATGGCTCAACATGCTGAGGTCGCGGTACTTGATCACCCTCTCTTAACTGTTCGGTCGTTGCTGCAATAATACTGGTTTCGCCATCGCCAGACACCAATAAGTAATTAGGAAATAACACAGATTCAGAGACAAGGGGCGTATTACCATAAAAGGTAATCTCATAGGCAGTGTTGGCCTTTATATCTATTGTTTTAGGCGTTATCTCATGCATATCACCATTAACATGTACTAGATTAAACTGCTCGCTGGTGACTTGGCTGATTGGCGATAAATTACTGAATAAAATACGCCAGTTATTAGGCATATTTTTGGGTAATTTCAGTGTCATAGTGGCGCGATAACAACTCTCTGCGTTATTTGGGCAGCCTTCAGTTAAGTAGTTGTGATCAATGCCTAGGTTAACCTGAATTTTTTCTGCAGCAAGGCTAACTGAACTTAAGGGAACCGCTGCAGAGGGCATTTGAGTTTGCTCTGCTTTTCCACAAGCTGCCAAAAAAAGTGTCGCAGCGATAGTCAAACCGGCAAGTGATTTTGGTTTTAATTGACTGGTCATTGACATGATAGAAGTGTTATTTGTCATGGAGTAGGTCCTGTGTAAATAATCTAAAAATTGCCATAGTCATAGACGCAGTTCCCTTGCAATTCATTATGGACAGAATCAATAATGAATTGCTTCAGATACCTCAAATACCTCGGCGCTTTTTCCCCTAACGATTCAGTCTGTTTTCTATCAAACTTTCTACCACACTGGGGTCGGCCAGAGTCGAGACATCGCCTAGTTGGTCATGTTCATTGGCGGCAATTTTGCGCAATATTCGGCGCATGATTTTACCTGAGCGGGTTTTAGGTAAACCTTGGGTCCATTGGATCATGTCGGGTGTTGCTATGGGGCTTAATTCTTTGCGTACCCATTTTTTTAGCTCGCTGGTGAGTTCATCGTTATAGCTTTGGCCTTCTATAGGGCTCACAAAAACATAAATACCTTGGCCTTTAATGTCGTGGGTGTAACCCACAACAGCCGCTTCGGCGACAGCGGGGTGAGATACCAGTGCACTTTCTATTTCGGCAGTGCCTAAGCGGTGACCCGATACGTTGAGCACGTCATCCACTCGACCCGTTATCCAGTAATAACCATCTTCATCTCTACGACAACCGTCACCGGTAAAATATTGATTTTCATAGGTACTGAAGTACGTTTGGATAAAGCGATCATGATCACCATAGACGGTTCGAGCTTGGCCTGGCCAACTGTCGCGGATCACCAAATTACCTTCATTGGCGAGCAATAACTCTTCACCATGTTTGTCGACAATAGCGGGTTGAATACCAAAAAATGGCGTGCTCGCGGCGCCGGGTTTTAAAGGCGTGACACTGGGTAGTGGAGAGATCATAATGCCACCGGTTTCAGTTTGCCACCATGTATCCACAATAGGGCAGCGACTTTTGCCTATGGTTTCATAATACCACTGCCAAGCCTGGGGATTAATTGGTTCGCCGACTGAGCCTAATAGGCGCAATGAATTACAGTGAGTGCCAGCGGCTGGATAATCGCCATGGGCCATTAATGCGCGGATGGCTGTTGGTGCGGTATACAGAATATTAACTTTATGTTTGTCGACTACTTGGCAAATTCGTCTGACATCAGGGTAAGTGGGTATACCTTCAAATAATAGTGTTGTGGCGCCATTGGCTAATGGTCCATACACCATATAACTGTGACCTGTGATCCAGCCTACGTCTGCCGCACACCAGTATATTTCACCGGGATGGTAGTCAAATACATATTTATGGGTCAGCGCTGTATATACCAGATAACCACCAGTGGTATGCACCACACCTTTAGGGGTGCCTGTAGAGCCAGAAGTGTAAAGTATAAATAATGGGTCTTCAGCATTCATTACAGTGGGTGCACAGTCTGTGGCACAATCGGCTACTATTTCGTGCCACCACAAGTCTGGTGGATTAAATTGCACCTTTGCACCGGTATTTTGAAACACTATGCAGTGCTCAATACTAGGACAGCGGTGATCTTTTAAGGCTTCATCTACATTAATTTTTAAGGGAGTGGTTTTGCCTCCACGACGACCTTCATCGGCGGTGATCACAACTTTCACATCGCAATCGTTGATGCGGTCAGCGATTGCATTAGGTGAAAAGCCAGCGAAAATAATAGAGTGTACGGCTCCAATTCTAGTACAGGCCAACATGGCATAAGCCGCTTCAGGTACCATGGGCATATAAATCGCTACTCGATCCCCTTTTGTTACCCCTAGTTTTTTTAAAGCATTGGCTAACCGGCATACTTCATCATGTAATTGTTGATAGCTGATATGTTGGTCGGTGTCGGGCGAGTCGCCTTCCCAAATAATTGCGGTTTGTTGTGCCTGTTTGGCTAAATGCCTATCGATACAGTTGTAGCTAACATTTAACTGACCGTCTTCAAACCATTTGATCTGCAGATCGTCTTTAGCAAAATTAGTATTTTTGATAATAGTGGGGGCTTTATACCAATCCACAATAGCCGCTTGTTCGCGCCAAAATTCATCGGGAGACTCAATCGATTGTTGATACATTGTTTGGTATTTTTCGGCACTTAAATAAGAATCTTGCTTGGCTTGTTCGGGCACGGGATAGAGCATTTTAGTCATGACTATTTCCAGTTAAAAGGTTGGTTGAGAATGGTATTAAGCATTCACAATTATTCACTTAACTAGCCTAAGGTGAGGCACCTCAGGCTAAAATTATCTATAAAAACTTAAGACCATTTTCTGATTTTATGGCCTTTGAGGGCATAAAATAGGATAAAGCTGTAACAGGGGATCATCATCCAATAGGCAGATTGGCTATCAAAATGGTCTGCCAATAAACCATAACACAGTGGTAAAACGGCACCACCCGATATGCCCATTATTAACCATGCTGAACCACGAGCCGTTAAACTATATAAACCCTGCAAAGCTAAAGGCCAAATAGCAGGCCACACCAAAGCATTCGCAAAACCCAATATTGCAATAAGGGTAATGGCATTGGGTAATTCAGCTATACCCATCCATCCCCACAAAAAGCCTGAAATAGATGTTGATTGCACATCGGCATACACTACCGCTAGGCTCAGTACTATACCTAAAATAGCAGAACCGGCTAACGCCTGAGCTTGATTAATAATCCGTGGAATAAGCATTAAGCCTATTAAATAGCCTAAAACCATAAAGGCCATAGTATAAGAGGTTAACGATGTGGCATTGGCAACACCTAACTTAGATCCAAACAAGCCAATGGTATCGCCAGCTATGACTTCGACGCCTACATATAAAAACAACGCGATTACGCCTAGTATCAATTGCGGATAAGCTTTTAAACTGCCCGCTTGTGCATCCGCCGTCGGTGGCTTTTCAAGAACGAGATCGGGTAATGCAGAAAATTTCAATAAAACGGCTAGTGCCATTAAAGCCAAAGCCATATAGCCATAGGGCAAGACTAATCCATCAGCTAAAGCGGTTATTTGAACCACACGTTCGGCTTCTGATAATGCGGCTATAGATTGCGCATTTACGCCTGAAAACTCTCCCAACACCAATGCAGTAAACACTATTGGTGCAAGAAAACCGGCAAATTTATTCAGTAAACCCATAATAGAAATGCGCACTGCTGCGGTTTCCTGTGGACCGATTTTAACAATATAAGGATTAGAAGCGGTTTGCAGAATAGTCAGCCCTGTACCCACAATAAACTGGGCAAAAAGAAACACCACAAATTCTTGAGAGTAAGCCGCAGGGATAAACAGTAAACATCCTAATGCTATGCCCAACAAACCTAAACACATCGCATATTTGTAGCCTACTTTGTCTAACACCCAAGACATCGGAAGCGCCATCACTACATAGGAAATATAAAACGAAAAGGCCACCAGTAACGCTTGAGATTCCGTTAAATCACAGACTATTTGTAAAAATGGGATCAGAGCGCCGTTAAGCCATGTAACAAAGCCAAATACGAAGAACAACATACCTATAATAAGCATAGGTATTAGTGCACTTGGTTTAGGCTGCTGTGTGTTAATTGTCTGCATTGTTTACCTTCTTATTGGTTTGATTGTTAAGTCTGGTTTAACCGAATACTTGCTCACCAGCGATATAAGTGGCATTCACATAATATTGCTCGGTTAATACAACCCAGTCTGCATCAAACCCTGGAGCCAAATAGCCCTTTTGTTGTTGCAAGCCTAGGAATGAGGCTGGAGTGGTGGAAGCCATAATGAGCGCTTCTTCAATAGTGCAGCGTAAATCTTGTATGCAGTGACGAACAGCACTGGCCATATCAAGTGCCGAGCCGGCTAACCTGCCGCCTTCAATGGTTAACTTATTACCTTGTCGGTTGATTTGCATACCGGCAAATTGTAATTCAATTTGCTCACTACCTACATGAGACATCGCATCGGTAACCAGCATGATACGTTCTGGGGTTTTGCATTTAATCGCCAATTGGCAACTGGTTATATCTACATGTTCATGATCAACAATCAAACCACAGTAGCTGGATGCGTTTAACAATGCCGCGCCAACCATACCCGCTTCTCTGCTTTGCAGCGGTGACATGGCGTTAAATAAGTGGGTAAAACCTTGGGCACCGGCTTTAAGTGCCGCCAGCGTTTGTTCGGCACTCGCATTAGAGTGGCCTAAACAGACTGTCACGTTAGCTTGCACTAGCTCCTCAATTACTTCCACTGGTACGTTTTCAGGGGCTAAAGTAACGCATACTAAACCAAGATCTGGGCGTTTAAACAGGGCCATTTCATCAGGACTAATTTGCCGAATATGCTGCGTGGGGTGAATGCCTTTTTTAGGCTGACTTAAATGAGGTCCTTCAAAGTGAATACCGATTATGCCGTCCACCTTTTGAGCGAGGGCAGATGCCACGGCATTGGCGGCTAATTGCATAGTCGCAAAATCATCAGTAATAAGGGTAGGCAACATAGCAGTGCTGCCAAACTGTTGATGGGCACGACTCATGGTGATCAACGTTTCTAAGGTTGGCTGATTATTAAATAATACACCGCCACCACCATTAACCTGCACATCCACAAAACCAGGTGCCACTAAACCAGACAGTTGAATCCCATCGTCTTGACATTGCGCTGATTCAATTGCGCGTATTGTGCCGCCCTCAACAGTAATCAATTGATTTTTTTTAATGGTTTTTCCATCAAACAAGTTTTCTGCAAAAAAACGCTGCATCTATGCCTCTACTCAGTTTTAGTCACTTTTTCAAACCTAGCGGTTCGCATGGATCTAGCCCCACTTGTGGCGCCATCACATTCGGTGATTGTGCCCCTTGTTGAGCCATTGATGTGTTTTTTACGATAATACTGCTAGTTAATTTTGACTTGGCATATAGAATTGCGCCTTGCTCTGGGGTCGCTTTGGCAGGCTGAATGATAGCCTGTATTTGACTATCTAAATAAGGCAGCAATGGCTGCGTTATGCCACCAATCAATGACAAGCGATTTAGATTGCCTCTTAGTAACCGTTGACAAATTTTGTTGATATAAGAGGCTGCTTGATTAACCAACAATAATGCCTCTTCTTGTTGACTTGTCGCTAATTGGAATATCAGCGGTGCGATTGATGCATAAAATACGGGTTTTGCTTCTAGCGTTAAACTAACCAAGTCATAGGCATTGTCACAATTAAGTAAACCCATTACCTGTTCGCAAAAAGGATTGTTAGGAGTGATACCATCTAATGTTTCTAGGCAATGACTAATGGCCATTTTGCCGAGCCATGCGCCACTGCCTTTATCACCCACAACAAAACCATGACCTCCCACTTCTAACTGGTGACCATTATGGATAGCGATCCCAGAAGAGCCAGTTCCTACTATTACAATGGCGCCGTCTTGACCTAAATGCGCCCCAAGACAGGCAATATGTAAATCAGTGGTTATCTGCCAACTAGCGAAGGGTAAGGATTGTTTTAGAAATGCGTGTTTAACTTGGGGAATATTGATACCTGCCAAGCCAATACCAGCATGAATATGGTTTAGGGTTAATCCTTCAATATTAGCACTGGCGATGGCTTTTTCACTGGCTTCAAGCACAGCTGTAACCGAGCCTGTTAAATGACGTGCTGCATTGGCTGGACCTGAGGTAGCTTCAGCCAAAAGGTTTCCATGTGCATCTTCTAAACGAGCTTTACATTTGGTGCCGCCGCCATCAATGCCTAGAAAGATGTCCGTTGAATTAGTCAAAAATTATTCCTCTGTTGGTAGAACAATACATACTTTGTTGATCCATCATTGCTCGATTACATTCTATACTTTTACAGGTCTTTCACTGGACTATCCCGTTGGGCAGCCGTCACTATTTTGAATACCTATTTAATTAATGACAACGCTGTCATTTGATTTTACCTAGTATTATACTATTTGCAACATTTTGAATATGTAAACCAGTACTTAATAATTGTGAAAGTAACCATAATCTTCAATTAACTTCCGGTTTTCGTTATCAGCCCACTGATAGTAACTTTGGTCACTTAGCTCACTGGCCGCCGGTTTATCTAATAAAATAATGACGTTTTCGTGCATTTGTAGCGCAGATGCAGGGCACATGGCCGAAACACCACCGGTGATCATATCTTTCACTGCACTTGCTTTGTTAGCGCCTGTGGCCATTAACAACACATAGCGGGCATCCATAATAGTGGCAATGCCCATTGTCATTGCCATGGTGGGCTGTTTTTCATCGGGACTAAATAAACGGCTGTTGTCGCTAATAGTTTGTTGGGTTAAGGTTTTAATCCGGGTACGGGACGATAAGCTTGAGGTTGGCTCGTTAAAACCAATGTGCCCATTAGCGCCAATTCCTAAAATTTGTAAATCAACACCGCCTTGTTGTTTGATTTTTTCTTCGTATGCCAATCCTTGTGTTCTTGGGTTTTCTCCTGGCGCACATGTTGGCAAATAAGTGTTATTCACATCAATATCAACATGTTTAAATAAATTTTCAGCCATAAAGCTGCGGTAGCTTTGTGGGTTGCTGGGGTCTATTTGGTGATATTCGTCTAGGTTAAAGGTGGTAACGTTTTTAAAGCTAAGCTCACCTGCTTTATGTTGTTCAACTAGTTGTTTGTACAAGCTAATAGGTGTACTGCCGGTGGCCAAACCTAATACGGGGTCAGGTTTTTTTTTGATAAGCTCTTTTACCCATTGTGCAGCACTTTGAGCAACTTGTTGAGCATTATCATAAATAATAATTTGCATAAAACTTCCTTCGGTCTAAATTTTTTGAACAGTATTTATTTGCATATGAATGGTCTAATTTGCTGTTGCTTAAACGCCAATTCACTTATTGCTGCTCTAGGGTAATAAGTTGATCAATTGCAATATCATCATGCACAGTAGTCGTGCCATTTGGCCAAGTAACGGTGATGTTAACTGGCATCTCTTGGGTGCCTAATCCAAAGTGTGCTTCTACGGCATTGGTAGAAACAAAATTGTTGTCTATTCTAAGTTCTTTAGTTTGTACTAAACCTGTTGAGGATGTTACTTGAATTTTTGCCCCTAAGGCTTGGCGATTTGCAGTATTACCCGCAAGTTGCACGATTAAATAATGATGCCCTGATGTGAGTTCATTACGAAAATAACTGGCATTTGAATCATTATTTGAAGTAATAATGTCAACATCACCATCTCTATCAATATCGTTGCAACTGACACCGCGTCCTTGTTTTATTTCATTGACGTTTACAGCGCCAGCAGACTCTTTAAAACTACCATCGCTTTGTTGTAAATAGAAACGTGAAACATCATCTTGATATTGAGAAAAATCTACACCCGATTGGCCCCAACCATTAACATGAAAAATATCAGTAAGGCCATCGTTATCAAAATCAGCAAAACATGCCGCCCACGCCCAACCACCATTATCAAGGCGTTTTACAAAGGCGCTGTTATTAAAATTACCTTCCCCATCATTGATATATAAGCGATTGCCATTATAACTTGTTGTGTGATTGATGGTTTGCCCGCTACTTGCTTTTGTATAAACACTGGTGACGTACCAGTCCATATCACCGTCATTATCAATATCTCCTACAGCCGATCCCATGCCAAATTGATCGTTAATACTGACAACATTAGTGCGAGTTAATTTATTGCCATCATTTCTGAGCACTTTGGATTGACCCGAGTCTGAAACGAGTAATAAATCTATATCACCATCATTATCAATATCGCTTAAACTCGGCACAAAAGAGGTATCGACTATTTGCCCTTGATATAGCGCATCCATTCCTAACTCAGTACTAATATCAACAAACTTAATCACATTGTTCTGAGTATCATTTCGCCAAACAATTTCTAAGCTTTTATCACTACCAATAGGATTTCCCCAGTGACTGATAAACATATCTATATCGCCATCATTATCCATATCACCAAAAGTGGTAGAAACAGAATTTGCAGCCGTCATCATCAGTCCCGAGCTTGCGGTTATATCAGTAAAAGTGCCATTTTGATTATTCTGAAATAAATAAAATTGGTCATTATCAACCGCCCCGACAAATAAATCTAACCAGCCATCGCCATCAATATCTGCAAAAGTAGGTCCAGAACCTTTAACACCTGATATGGCTATTCCTGCCTCACTCGCCATTTCAACAAAGGTGTTATCTCCTTGATTTTGATATAGCTGATTAACACCGCCACTACCTGCCACAAAATAAATATCCAAATAACCGTCATTGTTGTAATCCGCTACAGCAACACCTGCAGAAAACAGCATAGGTTCAGTTAAAAATTGCTGAGGCCCATGGCTGTGATTAACATTAATATTTAATGCATTAGTCTGATTTGAGAATGTGAGTACAGGTTGAGTACTGACAGGTGGCGCAGTAGGAGTGGGCGTTTTTATTGTTGGCTTAGTGGTTTCTCCACCACCACCACCACAAGACATTAACCCGATAAGGGTAAACATAAGGGCTAACTGTTTTTTCAAAATTTTCATTATAAACCTACCTTCAATTTCAACATTTTTTGCTAAATGCTGAAACGATTTAAATATTCACGATGATCAGGAAACACTTTATTTACCACGCTGGTGCAATATTTTTGTGCTTGTGAATGATGTGTCACTGAATGGTTGTGTTGCAGTGCTTGTTCTGGGAATAATCCCATTCCCGCAAGAATGACGTACCAAGAGGGTCTAAGGTAGGCGAGGGAATCTTGCTGTTTTTCTAATTCTTCTTCAAATGATTCGGGATTGCCCCAAGCATTAAGTAAAGCAGACAAATTATCCGAAATAAGCCCGTGCTCGCGACATTTTATCCAGTATGGGGAATTGCTTTTACTGTTAACTTTATAATGGGTGACAATATAATCTCGTACCCCTTCAATCAGTTGATTGACTTTATTATTGAGTATTTCTTGCTGTTGAACTTGTTGTTCATCAGCGGTGTATTCTTTTATAAACGCTTCTAAGGTGAATTGCACCAGCATCAAAGCTGTCGCCTCAAGAGGTTCAATAAAGCCTTGAGAAAGACCCACTGCGAGGCAGTTTTTGTACCAATGTTGCTCTACTCTGCCAACCTTCATTTTGAGGTGTTTTACTTGAACGTTTTCTTGGTGACTAATATTAAGGTGTTGTTTTAATTCTTGTTCGGCCTGCTCTGCATTAATAAACTCAGAGCTATACACATAGCCATTACCGTATCGATTGGTCAAAGGAATTTGCCACGCCCAGCCACTTGATAATGCCGTAGAGCGTGTGCTTGTTTTTATTGGTGATTGACTATCTTTAGGGGTTTGAATCGCAACAGCACTGTCATTAAAGAGATTGTCTTTAAATGAAATAAACTTTACCTTAAGTGTTTTCTGGATCAGTAATCCGTTGAACCCCGTGCAATCTACAAACAAGTCAGCATTCAATGTGCCACTTTTGTTTGTGACTAATCCACTTATATCGCCGTTTGCACTTAGTTCGACTTGATTAATATCATCAATAATATTGACTAAGCCAAGCCCTAAGCATCTATCTTTTAAAAAAGACGCAAGTAATCCAGCATCAAAATGATATCCATAATCAATATCTAAATTTTGGTAAGTTTCGCTTATGGGTGCTTTGCATTCTTGGGCTATTTGGGTGTTAACAAAATAGTAATCGGGATGTGCATTACTACAAACTCCACGCTTTTGCGCTTTAGCTTGTTCAAAAAACAACTCGCCTGTTTCGATATCAAGAGGAGAAAAAAAAGGATGAAAATAGCTTTCATATCCCGGTTTTTCAGACCAATTTGGAAATTCTATTCCTGACTTATAAGTAGCATGACAACTCGGCATCCACTGATGTTCAGCAATATTTAATTGTTTGAAAAATTGTTTAAGATAAGGCGTTGAACCTTCACCGACACCAATAGTGCCAATACTCTGAGATTCAATTAATGTTATCTGTGCGTTTGGCCAGTTGTGTTGCAATAAACTGGCTGACATCCAACCCGCCGTGCCTCCACCCGCTATGATGATTTTATTGGGATACATATTTAAACCACCCTATTGGACTGACTGCTAGATCAAAATAACTTGGAGCATATTATTACGCTCCAAGTATATTTAGCTATTAGAACTTAAAGTTCATGCCTACATAGAAGCGACGTCCATTCTCTGCTTCTGTCGTGATAGCTCGCGTTCCATCTGATGGATGCGGATTATCACCATCTTGAATCAAAAAGTTTCTAAAAATTTCATTGGTTAAGTTAATTGCTTCAACTTTAAGCGTAACATTTTCTGAAATATCATATGAAACTTGCGCATCTAAGCTGGCGTTATCATCACGAAATTGAGGACCAAACTCCGTTAAGGAAACAAAGTATTCGTCGCGCCATGTGTAAGCGATACGAGCGGTATAGTCTTCAGTTTCATAAAAAGCACCCACATTAAAGGCTGTTTTAGATACATCTGGGAACTCCACGTCACGGCTCACCAAGGCCGCACTGGCGGCAACAATTTCATTACCATCAGCATCTAAAACCGCAGGAATTAACCGTGCTTCTTGAATGCTGCCCGGTGCAGCATCAACATAGGTATAGTTAAAGAATGCACCAAAACCATTATCAAAAGCATGAGTGATTTGGAATTCTAGACCTTCATAATCAGTGTTGCCACCATTTTCAGGGCGAGATAACTGGTTGAAATTAACCCCATCGATTTCTGCTTGAACCGTATTTAAGAAGATAAAATCAGAAATATCTTTCTTAAACCAAGTTAACGACACTAACGAAGCATCATCGAAGTACCATTCTAAACCAAGGTCGTACTGATTAGCTTTAACAGGTAATAAATCTGGGTTACCTGCGTTGCCTCGTCCTGTTTCAGGCGTTAAGTTAAAAGCGGGCGCTAAACTAAAGGGTGAAGGGCGAGTTAACACTTTAGCCGCCGACATACGCAAAACCACATCGTCAGTCACGTCATAAGCAAGGTTAATGCTGGGTAATAATTGGTCGTAATCATTTTCAAAAGCTAATGCGTTACCAGCCGCGTCAAAACCAGAGGTGTTAGAATCCGTTTTTGCATAACGTAACCCGATGTTACCGCGGAAACCTTCACCACTAAAATTAGCCATCGCATATAAATTTGTGATGGTTTCTTCGATGACGAAATTAGCTAAATGTTGAACGACATTTGAATTTCTACAAGCACCAGCCGGTGAGGTATTACATTCTGGTAGAGCATCAAAGTAAGATTGCATCAAGCCTCTATCTGGCGCAAAGTAACTTTGTGACGCTAATGAGTTGCCAGAGTGACTAGGATTTAGCATTGCGCCTGACCAGAAAGCAGAAGCAGGGCCAAAATTAGACGCACCACCAATATCATCACGGATACGGAATTGGTTAAATTCACGATCCTTTATCTTAGCACCAAATTTTAATGACTCTATAGCGCCAAGTTCAACATTCAAGGTGAGGTCACCCTGTATGTAACTTTCTTTGTCTTGTGTTTCTTGTTCTTGATCGAAAATAGACGCTAGAGGGAATTCATCACCTGGATTAGTTAACCATGGATTAGCCCCAGTAAAGTCGATAGCTGCACCATGACTACTTGGGTCTGGGTTGGTAAAATCAATGGCGATACGTGGGTCATTCGGGCTAGCAAAAAATTCAGTAAAGAAATCATTGATCTGACTCTCACCTTTAGTTGTTCCTAGCTGCACATGTAATTGTGCGTCATCGTTAATAAGGTAATTAATATCAAGATCTAATACTTGAGTTTGCGCTTTTGAACCATCACGATAGATATTATCGTAAGCTAAAAACGGTGCCCAACCTGGTTGTGCAGCATTACCAGTAAAATCTAAGTCAGTAACAAAACCGTTTTCAACGCTACCTGGGCGAGCATTATCAGCACCTACGAATAAGCCTCGAAAAGGAATGCCAATCAGGTTTGAGTTAACGTTATCGGCTTGTAATTCTGAGAATAAGTAATGAAGTGCAACATCTAGTTTTTCATTTGGACGATATTGCGCGGTTGCATCGATGCCGGTTCTTTTGCGATCTTGCTTAAATACAGCAGAGCCCACCCCCCATGGTAACGAACCTTTTTCAGAGCCAGGGTTACCCACGCCGTCAGTTGATGGTGCAGATAGTCCACCCTCAATACGCGCAATACCTGGACCAAACCAACCGAAGTCACTTTCCTGAGAATGACGCTCTACTGTTCTGTTTTGCAGTGATGCTGCAACGACAAATCCAAACGTTTCATCATCGTTACTCCAGTTATATAAGGCTGATGCTGAAGGGTCCCATTTTTCTGGTACATCAGAATATTGCGCTTCTACTGAACCTGCAATGGTGCCAGATTCCATATCTAAAGGTTTACGGGTGTGTACTACTACCGTGCCACCTAAGCCACCTTCTTCTAAATCAGCTTGAGGAGATTTATAAACATCAACTCTACCCACCATTTCAGAGGCTAATAGTTCAAAGTTAAAGTTACGTCCTGTTTGGTTTAGGATAAACCATTGAGCAGTACCAACGGCTTGACCGTTAAGCAAAGTGACGTTTTGTGAAGGTGAAAAACCACGAATAGTGACCCCTTGTCCTTCACCAAAATCTCTATTGACGGTTACACCTGGAACACGTGCCAGTGTGTCTGCCACGTTTTTATCTGGGAATTTTCCAATATCTTCAGCAGATATAGAATCAACAATAGCATTAGAAAAACGTTTTTCGTTTAGATTGGCTTTTAAAGAACCTCGAATACCACTGACTTGAATGACTTCAGTGTCATCACTTTCTGGTTCTTGTGCATAGGCTGATGTGGTAGTTACGCTTCCACAAGCAGTAGCCACGACGCAGGCAATTTTAATGCCTTTGGTGATTTTATTAAATTTTGACATGTGTGTGTTCCCGTAGTTGTTTTGACAGCGTTGTCATTTTATTTTACAAGAAAATGTAAATACCAGTATTAAGAGTGAAGACCTAATTTTCGACACTCGATTTTGGTGGTACTAACAAAATGATTTCTCTGTTATTTATATAAAAATACTCATGACAACGTCAATGCCTATAATTAAACTTGCTGACAACGCTGTCATTTGTGGTTAATCTAAATGAAATGAAATAACTCTGCAACATCTTTTACAAAAGAAATACAATATAAGGTGTATGTTTAAACAACAAAGTACTGGTTTGGTCTTACATAATAAGTACGAGAAACTATTTAAGTAACTGAAACTAGATGAGTTAATCTTGGCTTTGATATTTTAGATTTAGAACTAATGACTCAATATAAAAAATGGTGCTTGATATAATAATGAAAACAAAAACTACCATTAAAGATGTGGCCGAATTAGCCGGAGTGTCTTTCAAAACGGTTTCCCGTGTTACCAACAACGAAGGGTCGGTGCGTAAGGAGACCTTACAAAAAGTTAACGATGCTATTCGTCAATTAAATTATCAGCCCAATAACGCGGCACGAAGTTTAGCTGGAAATAAGTCTTATGCTTTAGGCTATGTATACGACAACCCAAATGCCTATTATGTGCTCGACATGCAAAATGGGATCTTGGCTGAGTGCAGAGAGCGCGGCTATGAACTGGTGATCCATCCTTGTTCGGCCCATAACAAAGATATAGTAGAAGAATTAGCCACAATGATTAAGCGCTCGCAATTAGCAGGGTTGATCATTTCACCACCTTTGTCGGAAATGCCTGAAGTGCTTAGCGCCTTAGATGACATGAACATTCCCTTTGTGCGGATTATCTCGGCCAGTGACGTCAGTCAAGAATCCTCACCCTGTGTATATATTAATGACCGAGATGCGGCCTTTGATATTACTGAACACTTAATAGAGCAAGGGCACACCAAAATCGCGTTTTTACGAGGTGACGAGAGTCACCGATCGAGTCATGAGCGCAAGATAGGTTATTTAAATGCACTGAAAAAACATAATTTACCTATTATTGAGGATTATCAGATTGATGGCTCTTACTCTTTTGAGTTTGGCGTTCAAGGAGCGAAACAATTATTGTCCTTGGCACAACCTCCAACTGGGATATTTTCTTGTAACGATGAAATAGCAGCGGGTGCGTTATTTGCAGTGCGCCTGCAAGGACTCAATGTGCCAGATGATATGGCAATCGCTGGTTTCGAAGATAGCCCTTTTTCCCGTCAAACCTGGCCCATGTTAACCACTGCAGCGCAGCCTACTAACACTATTGCGCGCAAAGCTGCTGCGTCTTTGATTCAACATTTAGTGCATTTACGCTCCCCTAAAACCACTGCCGATAGTATTCCGCATTTGCATTTTAGGCCGCAATTAGTGAAACGTGAATCTACCCTGGCAACATCTGAAGTACGCCATGATGACTAAAATGAGTTGATGATGAAATGAAGGTGTAACTACCGCTTTTTGGCTGATAACTTGATATAAAGGGTGTTTGCTTTTTTAGCGCCAATTTTAGCCCCGTCTAAATTCACTGGGTGATATGCCCACTACTTGTTTAAAGCGCTTTGAAAAATTAAAAATATTGTTATATCCCACATAACTAGCGATATGTTGCACGGGCCAGCGGGTATTAAGTAATAGATCTTTAGCGCGCTTAATACGCAAGTGGATGAGTTTTTGAATGGGACTTTTGCCAAATTGCAGCTGACACAAGCGATGTAAATGAGGGGGTGAATAGTGCAATTGTTCACACATAGTCTCTATGGTCCAGTCATACTGAAGCCTTTTCTCTATATCTTGAAATAGGTTATGTAATCGATTATTTACCTTGTTTTGATTATCACCTTGCAGGATAGCATTTAAGTAATAACTCAATATTGGCATAACCCCATCCCGTAAAGTCTTATTCGGCTCGCTATATAAAAGCTCCATGGCAAAATGTAAAGGTTCAAGTTTTTGATCGCTGATAACCAGAGCTTGTTCTAAAGCGATATGTTGCCACCGTTTAGTATTGGCGAGGTTTAGCCAAATAATGTCCCATTGCTCTCCCGCTATGCTTACCTCAAAACTTTGCTTGGTGGGCAAAATGGCTAGGCTATTTGCAACGAGTGAATACTCATTGTCTATAGTGGTTAATTTGCCTTGTCCTTTTAGGGTGTAAAATAGGGTATGTTCAACAGGTGCACTACGCCCTACGCAATAACGACCTGATAGATTAGAGCAACCCGCTAAGGTTATTTCTAGATCTTTTGTTTCAGCTAAAATACTTGAGTCTATAAAGCGTTCATAACAGTTTGGGCCAATATCTAAAATGTCTTCTATAGGATTTTTCATAAACTTAAAATGATAGTTTTGGATAAAGTGTCGATAGTTTTAAGCATAATATAAAGACTGCTTTTTAGCTATATTATGCAATATGAACTCACCGCCAAATTACGCATATAGATGCTTTTAGGAAATACCATGACGTCATTAGATCATATTATTCAGCGCCGCGATTGGGAAACACCATTAACCACTCACATTAATACAGTGATGGCCCATTGCCCACTCAATGGTTATAAATCCTTGGCTGATGCGCGTCAAAAACACAATCCACAAAGACACCTATTAAATGGCCAATGGGAGTTTAAGCTATTTGATAAACCAGAAGCGGTCGATGAGGCGTTTCTAAATGAACAAACTAACCACAACTGGCAAAAAATCCCCGTACCTTCAAATTGGCAACTTCAGGGCTTTGATAAACCCATTTATTGCAACGTAAAATATCCATTTGCAGTCAATCCTCCCTTTGTGCCAAGTGATAATCCAACAGGTTGTTACCGAACGGAATTCGAAATAAGCCAAGCACAATTAGCCCAGCGCAATCATATTATTTTCGATGGGGTTAACTCAGCATTTCATTTGTGGTGCAACGGGCAATGGGTGGGTTACTCACAAGATAGTCGTTTGCCCAGTGAGTTTGATTTACAGCCATTTTTGACTGTCGGTAAAAACCGTATTGCAGTGATGGTCATACGTTGGAGCGATGGTAGTTACCTTGAAGATCAAGATATGTGGTGGCTAAGCGGTATATTTCGGGATGTGGTGTTGCTTACCAAGCCGCAACAGCAAATTCGTGACGTATTTATTACCCCTAATTTAGATGCGTGTTATCGCGATGCCACTTTGGCTATCAAAACCTCGATTAACGCGCCAAATAACTTCAACGTTAGCATCCAAGTATTTGATGGTGACACCCCTATCTGTAAGCCCCACACCCAAAGCACAAACAATAAACGGGTCGATGAAAAAGGCGGCTGGCAGGATGTGGTATTCCACAGCATCGCAATTGAAAACCCTCGAAAGTGGACCGCTGAAACACCTAATTTGTATCGCTGTGTGGTTAGCCTACAAGATGACCAAGGCAATACTGTTGATGCAGAAGGCTACGATATTGGCTTTAGAAAGGTCGAAATTATTGAAGGGCAACTATGTGTAAACGGCAAACCACTGCTGATACGCGGGGTAAATCGCCACGAGCATCATCCAGAAAATGGTCATGCAGTAACCGAATTAGACATGATTAACGACATCAAACTGATGAAACAAAACAACTTCAATGCAGTGCGCACTGCTCATTATCCAAATCACCCTCGTTGGTATGAGTTGTGCGACGAGTTAGGCCTGTATGTGGTGGATGAAGCCAATATTGAAACTCACGGCATGTTTCCTATGGGGCGTTTGGCGTCGGATCCACAATGGTCTGGCGCTTTTATGTCCCGTTATACACAAATGGTAGAACGGGATAAAAACCATGCCTCCATTATTATTTGGTCATTAGGCAATGAGTGTGGGTATGGAGCAAATCATGCCGCCATGTACGGCTGGTCAAAAAGCTTTGATCCTTCACGTCCGGTGCAATACGAGGGGGGTGGGGCCAATACCACAGCCACTGATATTATTTGCCCTATGTATTCAAGAGTGGATACTGATGTTGAAGACGAGGCTGTGCCCAAATATTCCATTAAAAAATGGCTCAGTTTACCCGGCGAAACCCGACCATTGATCTTATGTGAGTATGCTCATGCCATGGGTAACAGCCTAGGTAACTTTAATGACTATTGGCAAGCCTTTAAAGAATACCCACGCTTGCAGGGCGGCTTTATTTGGGATTGGGTTGACCAAGGTTTATCAAAAACAGATGAAAACGGTAAGCATTATTGGGCCTATGGCGGAGATTTTGGTGACACAGTCAACGACCGGCAATTTTGTATTAATGGATTGTTATTTCCTGATCGTAGCCCGCACCCTAGTTTGTATGAAGCGAAATATTGTCAGCAGCATTTGTCGTTTAACCTAGCGCCAGTCACTGCTACCAAAGCCAATCAACATGAATATTCACTAGACGTGTTTAGTGATTATTTGTTTAGACACACAGATAACGAAAAGCTAGTTTGGCGATTATTGGAAAATGGTGTCGAGGTGGAGCAAGGTGAATGGCCACTCAATATTGCACCACAAAGTTCAGTTAATATAGCCATTCAACCACAAGTTCAATTTGTCCCGGGTGCGCAGTACCACTTAAACCTCGATGTTGAGCTGGTGGCTGAGTGTCGTTTTGCTCAAGCCGGCCATATAATGGCCACTGAACAATTCTCGTTAGCCAACAGCCAAAGCTTAAATATCAATACATTTAGTGCGCAGCAGCAAGAAGCCAGCCTTAAAGTGAGTGAAGGTAAGGAAACTATAACTATTCAAGGCGCAAATTTTCAGCTTACCTTTAATCAACAATCAGGATTGATAGACGATTGGCAACAAACAGGGAAGTCGGTTTTGGTTGGGCCTGTGGTGGATAATTTTTATCGTGCACCGCTAGATAACGATATTGGAGTAAGCGAAGTCGACAATCTTGATCTCAATGCTTGGGAAGCTCGCTGGATAGGTGCAGGTATTGGCGACTGGCAGCGCAACTGTCGCCAAATCAATGCCTTAGCTTCAGAGGTGGATGTCCGTGTGATCTGTGTCTTTGACTATAAGTTTGAAGATAGATTATGCGCCCAAACTCAGTGGACTTATACCATCAGTAACAGCGGTGCTGTAAAAGTCGACATTGATGTGCGTTTAAGCGAAGCGTTACCGCCAATGCCACGAATAGGTGTTAGTTTTACATTAGCTAAACAAGATAATTTAAAGGTGAGCTGGTTGGGCTTAGGTCCATTTGAAAATTATCCCGATCGTAAATCGGCAGCCCGTTTTGGTCGTTATACTTTAAACTTGGATGAGTTATATACGCCTTATATTTTCCCAACAGACAATGGACTACGCTGCGATAGTAAAATATTAGAAATCGGCGAGTTGCTGGTTAGCGGCGAGTTTTTATTCTCTGCCAGCCAATATTCACAAAGTCAGTTAGGGGCGGCTAAGCATACCAACGAATTAGTTGCAGATGGTGCAGTGCATATACATATCGATCACCAACATATGGGCGTGGGGGGGGATGACTCATGGAGTCCCAGCACCCATAAAGCCTATTTGTTAGAGCGTAAACATTATAGTTATTCGTTTACCCTACAGCTTAAGTAGCATTGTTAGCACTTCGTAGCGTTGTAGTTAATGTACGAGCGTATTGACGATTGGAACTGAACATTAATATTCGAAACTGACAAAACTACGTCAAAACCGCTTTTAGCGGGTTTGTGCCAGTTGCAGACGTAGCCATTAGATTTTAATCGCAATAAATTTCATTAAAGCGGACTCTCAATCGATTGGCTCGCTAATGAGTGACTGTATAAAAGCTAAGGTATAATGAGATGTATTAAATTACGCTTATTTCGCTTCCTACTATGTAAATTACTTAAGTCTCGTTTTGTTTTTCAAAAACATGCTAAGTTATTAATTTAACTATGGAAAATATTTTTCACATAGTTTTTAATGGGAAGACATAAAAGTCTCGTTAAAGTCAGGGTGACCCCGTCAGGCCTCCTTTTGTTTTTCCAACTCCTAGTGGTTTTGATAGGACGAAAGTAAAAAATACTTAATAAAATCAAAAAGTAGCACTGAAAATGACGAAGATAAAAATCGAATCGAGAAGTTACATATACGACATGCTCGATAATAAGCGTTAGGTATCAAGAATCAACCTTTTAGGAATCCCTTACATGCAACTATCTCGTGAAAGTAAAATCATCTGTAGCATCTTGCTCATTGCCGTCCCAACCATCATGTACGGCGGGGTTACTTTGCTAGGCATTCTCACAGAGGGTGCCGCTGGCCTTAAACCAGGTAATTTAGAACTAAACGAAACTCAGTGGGCTTTATGGCGTGCTGGTCATGCACACGCAGGTGTCATAGTTATTTTGTCACTCATCCTCCAACCACTGGTTGATAACATCTCTTTTTCAAACGGCACTAAATGGGTGGCACGCTCATGCGCTCCAATTGCATCGGTAGTGCTGCCAGCAGGTTTTTTTGGTGTGGCATTCGTAACTGAATTTAAGTGGCTCATGTACACCGGCATTATTTTGCTAGCGGTTTCAATGCTACTTACGGGTATTGGGTTACTTAAAAATTTACAACCCAGCAATGTATGAAATTGATACCTAACAAGTGCATTATAGTGGGAATTTTACTCGCTGAAAAAGCGCTCCTAAAATCCCCATATGCAAAGCGTTAATGTCAGCTTTACGGTGATAGCTCCATCAAAAAACCAATATCCTCAATGACCGCAGATCGCTCAAACCCGGCTGACAGGTTGGTTGGGTGGCAAGTCTGCGTTTCAAATATTCATATGCTCATACAGTTAATCTTAACGACAACCTTTTCGCTGGTTACTTAATCGTTGCATTCACTCTTTCTATCTGCTTTTCCACATCGGCTATATGCCCCGTTTTCATCCATATTTTTGCGCCTGATCCATCTGTCTTTAGGCTAATAGGGTAGCCAATTGGTATACGAAGCCAGCTATGTTTGACCAATACATCTTGTTGTTCTTGTGCCTGCCCCTCCAACATAAATAACTCTGCTCCGCCTTCAGGTGAAATATCCATAGTTGTGTTTGGCTGCATTGTAATCAGACTAACGTGCTCGTACTCATCTTTGAATAAGGTGTTCACCGAGTTATTTTGACTATCTGCGTTAGATGGCTTAGCCAATGAATGAATATTCAGTGTTACCGGTGTACGGTCTGCGGGTTGGAATTGCCATAGTTTGACAAATATCACGCATCCAGCTTCTGAGCCAGGGGTATGGCTAGATTGTGGTGGGTTACGCACATATGAGCCGGTTGGATAGTCGCCGTGTTCGTCTTGAAATACGCCTTCCAGCACTACAAATTCTTCTCCGCCAGCATGCATATGTGGTGAAAAATGGCTTCCTGGCGCATAACGCACGACTGACGTGGCCCGTGCAACTTCATTTCCCACACGTTCTAATGGTCTTCTTGCCACACCAGCCATAGGAGAGTCTACCCATGGCATTGTGGCACTATGTCTTATTTCTCGTTTGCTAAAATCAGCGGCAATTTTCATATATATTCTCAATGAAAGTCAGCAAAAGTTAGACATGGTTGGTATTACCATCCCTTAAATAACAAAGCGCCAATTAAGGCGCTTTGATAAGCATTAGAAAACTTAGGCTTGTGATGGTGAGCTATCAATAGAGGGTGTTTTTTTACGTTTGAATACTTTTCCAAACAAGTTAAACAACCACACAAACCCAGCCTTAAGATCTTCTAAGATCATATACAAACAAGGCACCAGTACCAATGTAACGAGCGTTGCGTAAAGCACTGCAAAACCTAAGGCAACGGCCATCGGTATCACAAACTTAGCTTGTAGGCTGGTTTCGAACATAATAGGTAATACACCGGCGAAGGTGGTGATAGAGGTCAGGGTGATTGCTCTGAATCTAGCGCAACCAGCTTCAGTTACCGCGGTTTTAATAGCGTGGCCTTGTTTACGTCTTTGGTTAACAAAGTCGGTCATTACCAGACTGTCGTTAATAACCACCCCTGCTGCTGCAATAAGCCCAAATGTAGACATCATGCTAAGGTCTAAGCCAAAGAAGAAGTGGCCCCAAATAGCCCCGGTTAAACTAAAGGGAATGACCGACATAATAATCAGTGGCTGACCATAACTTTTTAATGGCACCGCCAGTAAGATATACACCATTAGCAAACCAGCGATTAAAAAGGTAATTTGCTGACTTTGCTGGGCTTGCTGCTCTTCGATGGTGCCACCCAATTCAGATTTAACCCCTGGGAAGTTAGATTTAAGCTGTGGGAGCAAATTTTCTTCCACTTCTTTTATAACTTCGTTGGGCTCTACCAACTCTTCATCGATTGAACCAAACACATAGACACTACGATAACCTTCTTCACGGCGAATATAATTAATGCCTGGCTCTTCGGTTAGTGTCACCACATCACCTAACATCACTTTTTGCCCTGATGGGGTTGTAATTAAGGCGTATTTTAATTCAGCAAAACGTTCACGAGTTAATTGCGGGTAACGCACCATCACCCGGACTTCTTCGCCGTCACGAATTACCCTTTGGGCTTCTCCACCAAAAAAACTAGCGCCAACTTGGCTAGCAATATTGGCTAAGTCTAAGCCTAAATCGTAGGCGACCGGTAACAAGTCCATTTGAATTTCTTTGCTAGCCGGATCGATAGAGGAGCTGATATCAAATAAACCATCTTGTTGTTGTAACATTGATATAAATTCACGGCCGGCAGCATTGAGTTTATCAATATCTGCACCAAACAGCATAAAGCCAAACTCGCCATCGCCATTGCCACCACCATTAATATCGTCATAAATGGTAATGGATTTCATGCCTGGAATAATGGGAATAGCTTCACGCCACTTTCTGGCTAATTCAAAAGCATTAAAATGTCGATCTTCTTCATTGACCAGAGGCACCACAATGCGACCTTCTGTTCGGCCTGTGTTAAACACCATAATGTCTTTCATCATGGTGCTGCCATATTCATCCACAATTTTTTGATCGACATCTAGGATCATCGATTCGAAGGTTTTTAGCGCATCGATGGTAGTTGAATCGGCAACATTTTCATTCATTTCGATACTAATACTGGGAAAATCATGGGGCACTTTAGGAGCAGGGATCATCCTAACGTAATTGGCTTGTATCAGACCTATGCTTATCATTAATATGGCAATAAAAACCGTGAACACCATCCAGCGCCACTCTATGCAGCGCACCACAAAGTTTTTATAAGGGCCGTTAACAAAACCAAAAAATCTTTTGTTAAACCTGGCGCGCCAGCTAGTTTCTTTTACGGGAGTGAATTTCATATGGGCTAAGTGAGCGGGCAATATTAATTTGGATTCGATAAGGCTAAACACCAAGCACAGTATCACCACAACCGAGATATTATAGAAAAATGCACCTTCTGGACCGGTGGAAAATAATGACGGGGCAAAGACCGCAATAGTGGTGAGCACCCCAAAAGTGGCGGGTGTGGCAACACGTTTAGCGCCGCGCACCACACTTTCTACGCCACCGCCTTTTTCTTCAATCTCCGTGTAGGCACTTTCACCTATGACTATGGCATCGTCTACTACTATGCCCAGCACCATAATAAAGGCAAATAAAGACAGGATATTAATGGTAATACCAAACACTGGCATCATCATCACCGCACCTAAGAAACATACAGGCAAACCTACCATGACCCAAAATGCCAACCTAAATCTTAAGAAAATACTTAGCATTAAGGCCACAAGTAGGGCGCCTTGGAATAGATTTTTTAGCATCATGTCTAAACGCGCGTTTAGGTAGTAGGTCATATCAACTAATATTTTAATTTGTAGCCCTTCTGGCAAGGTTTTGTTGCGCGCCTCTATATAACTTTTCACACTTTCTGCGACAGGTACTGTGCTCTGATCGCTGGTGGCTTTGACTGATAGAAATATGGCGTTAACACCAGAATATTTGAAATAACGCTCGCCCTCAGTAAAGCCATCTTTAATTTCAGCGACATCTTCGAGTAATACTTTGGCACCGTTGTCACCAATCTTAACTGGGATACGCCTAAATTCATTGCCGCTGTATAATTGGTTTTCCACACGTATGGCGACTATGCCCGAATCAGTGCGTAATTGCCCTGCCGATATATTCGCTGAATAACGCCTTATGGCTGCGGTAACGTCGGCAATAGTGAGATTATATTTGCGTAGCGTGTCTGGGTTAATTTCAATGGCTATTTCGTCTTCGGGGGCATCTAGGTTGACCAAAGACACATTGTTAAGTTGTAATAACTCATCTTCAATTTGTTTAGCGATGGGTTTCAGTTCGCTGATTGGCAAGTCTCCTACCAATGACATTTCGATCACATCTTGTTTAAATTCAATTTGGGTAACATTTGGTGGTTCCATATCAGCCGGAAACGTAGCAATACTGTCAACTCTGGCTTTGACCTTGTCTAAAACCTCAGTTAACTTCTTATCTTTCTGGATCTCTAGTGTGATTCTACCATTGCCGCGAAATGCACGGGATGTGGCCTTTTTGATTTCAGTAATATCTTTAATGGCTTCTTCAATTTTTATCAGGATACTTTCTTCAATTTCCTGAGGAGAGGCACCACGATACACCGCACTTACATTGATATAGTTGATCTCAATATTAGGGAACATTTGTCGCTGAATAGTGAAATAGCTAAAAATACCCATAATAATGATGAACACCATCACTAAATTGGCGGCAACAGAGTTATTGGCAAAATATGCAATTAGACCTGTTTGTTTTGGCTCGGGCATTTCTGGTTCGGTAACTGGACCGCCGGTATTTTCAGTAGACATGATGGTGCCCTTATAATAATTTCTGTAAGACTAAGTCTTCTTTAGGCTTGGCAATTTTAACTTTCATGCCTTTCTGAGGATATTCAGGCAAAGTAGTCACTAAGGTATCTTGGTTTTGTAAACCTTCACTTATCAAGAAATATGCCCCTTCTTCACGCAATATTTCAACTCGTTGAGGTTGCATCTGTTGTTCTTCATCTAACAACCAAATAATCCGGTTATTAACTAATTCTTGAGGTAGGCGATAAACTTGATTAAGAGTTTTCCCAGCAAAACTGACTTCTACATAGTGGCCAAATTTAAGGGCAGGTAACGATGATTTCAAGCTGTAAGGATCTTCAATTCTGACTACCAATTGGCTCATGCGGGTTGCTTGATCAATAATGCCGAGGTCACGGGTAACCTTGCCCTCGCGAACAATAGCGTTGTAACCTTTAGTACTGATAGAGGCTATTTGTTGGGTAATGTCATTAGGTAAAAATTCTCTGTCAAATCCAGCAATAGGGAAGGATATTTCTGCAGATTCAATATTATATAATTCACCTACTTGAGAGCCTTGATTTACGTATTGTCCAACACCTAAATCGCGGCTAATAACTAAGGCATCATAGGGGGCAGTGATAATACAATTGTCTAGATCGCGTTGGGCTATTTTGATTCTTGCTTGGGCCGATTTCACCGATGCTTGGGCACTTAACATTTGTGGTTTACGTAAGTATAAGTCGGATACTTTACTGCCTTTTGCTTCACGTTCAGCTACGTCTGCTCTGGCTTGCTCTTCAATTAGCGTTGCTTTAGCCAAACTAAGATTTGCTTCAGCTTGTAATAAGGCGGCTTCATAAGTGTCAAGTTCCACCGTAAATAGGGTGTCCCCACGCAAAACTAAACCACCGGGCACGAAGTTAGGATGCCAGGACAGCACTTCACCGGATACTTGAGCCGAAACCATAGTACTTTCAAGAGGCTTAACCTCACCGTAACTGGTAATTCTAACTTGGTAATCTTCGGCTATAGCTGTTTCTATATTTACCGTAGGGCGCGTATCTACCGGCTCTTTATCTTCTTCTTCTTCACCAGAAGCCTTAATTACAGTCATACCGCCAAAACCAACTACCAGTATTAGTACGGGAAATATTCCTTTAAACCACTTCTTATTCATTATGCTTTACCCCAACCACGAATTTTTATCCACTCATGGTAACGTACGACAACTAAGATACATAAGTTCATTTGTAAAAATGTGTGATTTTATTATAGTGATATGCATTCCACCATCGAACTATAAAGAGACCTATGAAACGTTGTGCATTTTTATCCATGGACAGTCTTGAAAATTTTTTTTCTTACGACTCAATGTTATTCGAACCATTAAGAGCTGCGGGCTGGTTAGCCGAAGAAGTGTCGTGGCGTAGAACGGATGTTGATTGGAATATTTACGATGTGGTGGTGATCCGTACCACCTGGGATTATCAGGACGATGTCGAAAGATTTATCGCATGTTTGCAGCGTATTGAAGCGTCTTCTGCACAACTACACAATAGTTTGAAAATTGTTAAGTGGAATATTAGTAAAAGCTACTTAAAAGATTTACACAACCAAGGTATCAACATTGTGCCAACGCTTTGGTTTGATACTTTTGAATTATCTGAAATACAGGCTGGTTTTAGTCATTTTGATACCGCACAAATAGTCATTAAACCTTTGGTAAGTGCCAATGCCGATCATACTTATCGATTAACGCCAACATTGCTTTTAGAGCAAGCGATTGAATTAAATACTATATTTACTGAGCGTAAGTTTATGCTGCAACCCTTTTTATCCAGCATTATTGAAGAAGGTGAGTACTCGCTATTCTATTTTGCCGGTAATTATAGTCACGCCATTTTAAAACAACCCAAGTCAGGTGATTTTAGGGTACAAGAAGAACACGGCGGACGTTTAATCAGTGTTCAACCCTGTGAAGATATGCTCACCACTGCCAGACATTGCTTGGCTGCTTTGCCTGAGGATGTGTTGTATGCACGTATTGATTTAGTGCGCTATAAAAACGAATTTGCAGTGATAGAAATCGAGCTAATAGAGCCGTCGTTATATTTCAATATGGACGCCGACTCGCCGCAACGTTTTGTAGATGCCTTTATCGAAATGTTATAGGCAACTATAAGTAAAAACTAACTTGCTAGGGTTTTGATTATGTTATGTTTTTGTTAATTCAATCAAAGTGGCGGAGTGTCTGTTGGGGCTAGAATTACAAGATGTGAATTTGCTAATGGAAGGGCAGTCCTATCTCAAAGATATTTCACTCACCTTTGAGGCTGGGTCGTTTAATGTATTGCTGGGGCGTACCTTAGCGGGCAAAACCTCGTTGTTAAGGGTCTTGGCCGGGTTAGATAAGCCAACAACTGGGCAAATAATTTACAACCAACAAGATGTGACAGGGGTACCCGTGCAACAACGCGGCTTATCCATGGTCTACCAGCAATTTATCAATTA